>ERZ791737.843-NODE-843-length-19412-cov-4.136591_pt1 | contig 19412 bp, 10 predicted proteins | sample MGYA00510042_ERZ791737 | MGnify/ENA primary metagenome ERZ791737 (study PRJEB30046, sample SAMN00791965) | human gut metagenome | study: EMG produced TPA metagenomics assembly of the A metagenome-wide association study of gut microbiota in type 2... | reverse complement strand
TTGGGGATAAAACAGCTTATGAGTGGCGGTGGCATCATCATTGTGGCACAGACGGTAATTCCACAGCTTACCACACTGTTCTCATAATTCATGGGCGGGATCATTGATAAGATTACTGAATTCATAAAGGAACTGTTGCAGGGATGGGTGCTGACAAACTTTGAAACCATGTTTACCGATGTCAATGACAAGGTAGGCACGATTGCAGGGGAGGTCAGCAAAACTCCCAGCACTTGGAACTCCGGTATTTTTGACATGATAAAAACCCTGTCCGATAACGTGATGATTCCCATAGCGGGAATGATCATCAGTTTTGTACTCGTCTACGAGCTTATTTCCATGGTTATTGACAAGAATAATCTGCATGACTTCAATACGGCAATTTTTATCCGTTTTTTTATGAAAGCGTGTATTGCAGTCATGCTGTTAAGCAAGACTTTTGACATTGTAATGGCGGTATTTGATGTGGGAAGCCACATCGTCAATTCTGCCGCCGCAGCAATCAGCGGGGAAACCAGTATTGATGTTTCAAGTACGCTGCAGACGATGTTCAATGAGCAATTTTCGGAAATGAGCATAGGAGAGCTGTTGGGACTTGGAATGGAGACCATGATCGTCAGTTTATGTATGAAAATCATGTCAGTCCTTATCACCGTCATTCTTTATGGGCGAATGATTGAAATATATCTTTATGTATCAGTAGCACCTGTTCCCTGCGCAACCGTAACCAACCGGGAATGGGGAACGATAGGAACGAATTATTTTAAGGGACTTTGCGCCCTTGCATTTCAGGGATTTTTTATGATGGTGTGTGTCGCTATCTATGCAGTGCTTGTGGCTGGTGTGGCAGTATCCGACAACCTGCATACGGCACTCTGGTCGGTGGCAGCATATACCGTTATTTTATGCTTTTCACTCTTTAAGACTGGTTCATTATCGAAATCTATCTGGAATGCGCACTAAGGGAGGAACGATATGGCAATATCCGTGCAGGTGCCAAAGGATTTGTCCGGTATCAAGACAAAAGTGGCACTGAATTTGACAAAGAGGCAGCTTATCTGTTTCAGCGGTGCGGCAGTAGCCGGGATACCCTTGTATTTTTTAACCAAGGGACTGATCGAAACATCAGCCGCATCACTTCTTATGATGGGAGCAATGCTTCCGTTCTTCTTTTTTGCGATGTATGAGAAAAACGGGTTTCCGGCGGAGAAGATTTTGTATTTTATGCTCCGGCAGAAGATACTCACACCGGGCATAAGACCATACCGGTCAGAGAACTTATACAAGCAGTTGGAAGAAAAAGAAAAATTACGAAGGGAGGTTCGTTATCTTGAAGAAAAAGCAAAAGGCAGAACCGGAAAAACACAGAAAAAGCAGTTATCAGGGCAATAGCAGAAATAACAGCAAAAGTGGTGGTCTTACTTTTTCAGAGAAAAAGCGTCTTATGGAATTAAAGCATATTTTATCCGGCAAGGGCAAAGAGAAAGAAAAGCCTACTACCGCACAAAAGACGATTACTTTTGAAAAAATGTTCCGTGACGGCATCTGTCAGGTCAGCCACCATTATTATACGAAGATGGTGGAATTTTTTGATATTAACTATTCGCTTCTGGAAGTGGATGAGCAGGCGGACATACTGGCACAGTACAGTAAGCTCATCAATTATTTTGATCCATCTGTGAAATTTGAACTGGTGCTATTCAACCGGCAGGTCAATGAGCAGGTACTTACAGAACAGTTTGATATTCCATGGCAGGAGGACGATTTTAACGATATTCGTGAAGAATACACGGAGATGTTAAAGAAACAGGCGGCAAAGGGGAATAACGGTATTATCAAGTCAAAATACCTGATCTTTGGTGTGGAAAGCAATGGCTATAAGGAAGCAAAGAGCCGCCTTAATAACATTGAGAAAGATGTAATACGAAACTTAAGCAATATAGGAACCCTTGCTAGGGGACTGGACGGAAAGGAAAGACTGCGCATCCTGCATGAATATTTTAACCAGGATACCATGGAGCCTTTCCGTTTTTCATTTAAGGACTTGGCAGAATCCGGCAAGTCGGTCAAGGACTATATTGCACCGCCGGGATTTGATTTCCGCTATCCGAGCCGCTTTAAGTCGGGGAATATGTATGGCTGTGTGTCCTATCTGGATATTATCACACCGAAGTTTACGGACGAGCTGATCAAGCATCTTCTGGATATTGATGCCAACCTTACGATTTCCATGCACATGCAGACGGAAGATCCGGTAAAGGCAATCAAGAAGTTAAAAGCGGTTATTTCCAATATCCAGAAAATGAAGATTGAAGAGCAGAAAAAGGCAGTCCGAAGCGGCTATGATATGGATATTCTTCCAACAGACATCGTGACTTATGAAAAGGACACGCTGGAATTTCTCGATGATTTGAATACGAGCAACCAGAAGATGATCAACATGACATTCCTTATTACCTGTTATGGCAGAACCAAGCGGGAACTGGAGAGCTTAATGCAGAGGGTGTCCGGTATTATTCAGCAGGCAAACTGTGACCTCAGATGTTTACAGTATTTACAGGAGCAGGGCCTTATGGCATCTGCACCGATTGGGTGCAATGAAACCGGAATTGAGCGTACCCTTTCCACAAAGAGTACCGCAATCTTAGTACCATTCTGCACACAGGAATTATTTATGCCTGCTCCGGCAATCTATTACGGATTAAATGCACTCAGCAACAACATGATCATGGCAGACCGCAAAAGGCTCCGTACACCAAACGGGGTTATCCTTGGAACACCGGGAAGTGGTAAGAGTTTCAGTGCAAAGCGAGAAATTTTAAGCTGTTTCCTTATCACAAAGGACGATATTATCATCTGCGATCCGGAGGGAGAGTATTTTGCACTTGTAGCTGCACTTCATGGACAGGTGGTAAAACTTGCCACCAATTCCAAAGACTATCTGAACCCTATGGATATTCAGTTGAGCCATAAGGGGGATAAGGAAGCATTAAAACTGAAATCGGATTTTATCATAACATTATGTGACCTGATCGCAGGTGGCAAGGACGGTCTGGAGAACGATGAGAAAGGCATCATTGACGAATGTATCCGTCATATTTATGACAAGTATTTTGAAAATCCGGTGCCGGAAAATATGCCGCTGTTGGAGGATTTATATGATGCCCTGTTAGCACACAAAAATCCAAAGGCAGAGCGTATCGCAAACAGCCTTGTGCTGTATGTGCATGGTTCACAGAATTACTTCAACCACCATACCAATGTGGACAGCGGCAACCGTATCATGTGCTTTGACATCAGAGACTTGGGAAATCAGTTGAAAGAGCTGGGTATGTTAATCGTGCAGGATGCGGTTTGGAACAGGGTATCGCAGAACAGGGAGCGAAAGATTGCTACCCGTTATTACTGTGATGAGTTCCACCTTCTTCTGAAGGAGAAGCAGACAGCTATTTATTCAGTGGAAATCTGGAAGCGTTTCAGAAAATGGGGCGGTATTCCGACAGGTTTGACGCAGAACGTGGGCGATTTTCTTCGTTCTGAGGAGATTGAAGGTATTTTGGGTAACAGCGATTTTGTGTATCTGTTAAATCAGAATGCCAAAGATCAGGCAATTCTCGCTGATAAACTGGGACTATCTGATAAGCAGCTTTCCTATGTCACCAACTCCGAGCCGGGAAGTGGTCTGATACTGTTTGACAATGTGGTAATTCCATTTGTAGACAAATATCCGACAGACACCAAGACTTACAGAATTATGAATACCAAGCCGGAGGAATCGGTGCAGAAGGAGGACGCAGTATAAAATGGCAGAAAAAAGACAGAAGAAGCAGGCAGTAAAGGCATTTGAAAAAGAGACATTTTCCAAGGATAAGGAAGTGACTGGAGCAAAACACACAGAACACAGGCAGGATAACACCTTTCCTACGGAAAATCATTTTCATGCCAATGAGAAGCCTGTGAGCAATCTGCCACGGGATGCGAACCATGGCAGTGATACAAAAAATGTAACTTCTGGTCACAATGTCCAGAAGTCAGAAGCCGATGCGGAAAAGGCATTCTTAAAGGAAAACAGTTTCATGCAGGAGGAACAGCCGGGGGATTCTGACAGCACGATGGAAAATGAGGTTCATGTCAGGGACACCTACCAACGGTCTGAGGAAAAAGGAAAATATCACAAAGGGCGTGTGCAGAGAGAACACGCACACAGAGAGCGTGCGAAGTCAGAAAATACAAAGCAGTCCGATTATGGAGATTTCCAGACAAAGGATGCCACATTTTCGCAGGGACAGGCGGAAGAATTTACCGACAAAAAAGTACAGAAGGCTTTTGATAAGTCGGAAAAGAGCCGTCAGAAGTTGCAGAAAGCAAAGGACAAGATGCCGAAAAAGCGGCAGTATGAGATGAAACGTGTCTTTGATGAACAGACCGGAAAAGCAAAGTATGTGGTGGTTCCGGTGGAAGTGGAGAAGCCATTCAAGCCTGACGGACTTGGAAAAGCTGCGGTTCACAAACTCCAGACCGAAAATATGTATTTTGTGCATCGAAAGATTGCAGAGACAGAAAAGGATAATTCTGCTGTGGAGGGTGCACATAAGACAGAACAGCGTGCAGAAGATGTTTACCATTACATGAAATATCACCGCAAGAGCAAGGCACAGAGAAAGCGTGACCGATTAGAGCGATTGCAGAAAAAACAGGTCACAGCGGATATGAAGCTGGAGTATGAGAAATTCATCAGTGAAAATCCACATCTAAAGGGCAACAGTCCAAAGAAGCAGTTGCAAAGGCAGCTACAGAAACAGCGTATCAAGCGTGAGTATGCCAAGGCAAGGCGGGCAGGAGCAGAAGCCAAGACTGCAAAGGAAACATTTACAAAGACAGCCAATGCTGCAACCGGCATTGCAAAGAAGTTACAGGAGATTGCCACAAAAAATAAAACACTGATTATCACAGTGGGTATTTTTGCTCTTCTGCTTATTATGATCATGTCGGCATTATCAAGCTGCGGTTCCATGTTTACCGGAACTGTGACAACAACGATGGCAAGCACATATCTTAGCTTCCCGGCAGAGATTGATGCAGCAGATTTATCTTTTACAGAAAAGGAAATGGAGCTGCAAAACAAGATTGACCGGATTGAAACTGATTATCCGGGATATGATGAATACGATTATAACCTTGGTGCAATCGGGCATGATCCATATACACTGATCAGTTATCTTTCAGCAGTCCATACGGAATTTACTGCCGCAGAAATGGAGAGTGAAATTCAGAAATTATTTGATGCCATGTATTCCCTTACTACTGAGGAAGTGGAGGAGACACGGACAAGGACAGTCACAAAGACCGGAACCAGAACAGTTACAAATGCAGATGGAAGCATCAGTACCGAGGAATACGAGTATGAGGAGGAAGAAGAATATATCGTAACAATCCTTCGAGTCACTTTAACGGTCACACCTCTTGAGAGCATTGTTGCCGGACGCATGGATACGGAACAGGCAGAAATCTTTGCCGCCTACACGGAGACAAAAGGCGGGTTACAGGTATTTGGAACACCCGTGGATTACTACTGGTACTACTATATCAGCAGTTATTATGGATACCGGAAGAATCCGAACACCGGAACAGAGGAGCTTCACAGGGGCGTGGACATTGCAGTGCCGACAGGTACCGTTGTCTATGCGGCGCATGACGGAACGGTTATGGAAGCGGCTTACGATTCCTATTATGGGAATTATGTGGTGATTACGGACAGTAAGGGATATACCACAAAATATGCCCACATGGACAGTTTAAATGTGTCCGCAGGACAGAGTGTCAAAAAGGGTGACGATATAGGCAAAAGCGGAAATACAGGAAGCAGTACCGGAAGCCACCTTCATATCGAATGTTTGTATAACGGGGAGTATTATAACCCGTTATTTTATTTTGAGGCAGGAGAGCAGACCATTTATGGGGAAACACCGGGCGGCACCGGAGGAGGAACCGGCAATGTGATACCACCGGAGTCCTATGACGATGCAACGGTGCAGACGCTTATGAGGGAAGCAAACAGGTATCTGGGAATGCCATATACTTTTGGCGGCACAGCTCCGGCAAGTTTTGACTGTTCCGGTTTTGTATGCTGGGTATTTTCAAACAGCGGCGTACATAACCTGCCAAGAACTACAGCACAGGGCATTTATGACCAGTGTACTTCGGTATCCGCATCGGAAGCAAAGGCAGGAGATCTCATATTTTTTACAAAAACTTATAATGCAGGGCGAACCGTCACACATGTTGGTATTTATTGTGGAAACGGTACGATGGTGCATTGTGGTGATCCAATCCAGTATACCTCAATCAATACCTCTTACTGGCAGAGCCATTTTTATGGTTTTGGAAGATTAAATTAGCGAAGGGAGGAAGATCAGTTGTCAGTAGAAAGAATCAATGCACAGCTTAAAAAGGTCAGAGAACAGATAGCACAGCTACAGGCAAAGGAAAAAGACCTTGCAGAGCAGAAACAGATGGCGGAGGATGCCGAAGCCATGAAGATCATTCGGAAATATAAAATCTCATCAGAGCGATTGCAGATGCTTAATAAGCTCAGTGAGGATGAAGTCAGAAATCTATTACAGAAACGGGAACAGGAAAAGGAGGATTCGACTAATGAAAAACAGGAGATTATCGGCTAGGGCAGTGGTGTCCTTTATGCTATCGGCAATACTTTTTTGTATGCCGATTGGGGCATTTTTTGCCAACAGGGCAAATACTGTGGAGGTTCATGCAGAGGATACCGCAGAGCAGTCCACAGAGAATACAACGGAAAATTCCACAGAAGGCACAACCGAGGAAACACAGCCTTCCGCAAAATGCACCTGCAAGGAAAAATGCAGTCAGTATGCGGTGGATGAGGATTGTGAGGTGTGTGCAAAGGATTATAAGGAATGTGCTTATATCAATCCGAGCGTAAAAATTACAATCAATACACCTTCTGGGTGGCATAACGATACCACGAAAGTAACAGTCAAGGTGGAGGATACTATTGTATCCGGCAATTTTACCATTCAGACAGTAAAGGCAAAAGTCGGACAGAATGGAAGCTGGACAGATATTACCGAGGATATGTACATAGAGATTTCCGAGAACAGCACCATTTATGTGCAGGTCACAGACCAGAAGGGCAAGACCTACGAGAAAAACCGTTATATCAAGTGTTTTGATTTTACCAAGCCTACCTTAAATGCGGCAGTCAGCGACGGTCTTTTGAGCATTCAGGCACATGATACGGATTCCGGTATCAAGGCAATCTATGTCAATGGCTATGAGTTTACAGAGCATACGAATGGAGCCTTGAATATCCGTCTGCAACAGTTCGATGCAGGGTATCAGTATTTCACGATTTCTGCCATGGATAATGCAGGAAATACCTCCGAAATCTATAAAACAGCCAATCCGTATTACACCGATCCGGAGAATAAGGACAGCAATGAAAAAGATCCGGCACAGCAGCTCCCGGTGGATGCGTCGGCAACCAAACCTAGCTCTGCAACCGCACAGGTCACAGAACATACAAAAACGGATGTGAATGGAAATACAGTTTTCCAGACAGGCAGTGGAACAACTTCAAGCAGTTCCGCAACAGCAAAGCAATCTCCAAGTACGGGAGATACTTCTAAGGATGCAGACCAGAGCAGTGACAGCCAGACCACAGAAAAAGGCAAGGAATTTTACACAATCCAGACTGCATCAGAAAAGGTATTTTATCTTGTGATTGATCGTGATGGGGAAGATGAAAAGGTGTATTTCCTTACAGAAGTCAGTGAAAACGACCTGCTGAATACCACAACGGATAACAGCGAGACACTTCCGAAAAATTCAGCGGCATTGGAATCTGCAATCCCTACCAAAGACAGCGCATTATCCAACAATAATGCTGATACCACAGGAGATAAAACACAGGGAGCAGAAAGTGTTGAGGACAGCACCGAAGATAGCACGGAAGATACAAGTGAGCCGAAAGAGGATACCGCAAAAGCAGATGGTTCCGGCTTTACATATATTTTAATGGGCATCGCTGCGGTAGCTGTGATCGGAGTGGTATATGTTGTGAAATCCAAGAAGAAAAAGGAAAACTTCATTGATGAGGATGAAGATGAGGACGAGCTTGACGAGGACTACGATTATGATGACGAGGAAGAAACCGAGCAGGATTCCGACGAAGCATTCATAAATGGTGGTGATGATACAGAATCAGTAGACACAGACGAGAATGACAATGAAGATAACAACAACGAGAATGATGAAGAAAATGGGGAGGAATAGAGATGGAGCTTGTAATTGCAGAGAAGCCGAGTGTGGCACAGAGCATTGCGGCAGTTCTTGGTGCCACACAGCGTAAAGACGGATATTTGGAAGGCAATGAGTATCTAGTATCATGGTGTGTGGGACATCTGGTAGAACTGGCACAGCCGGAAAGCTATGAGGAAGCATGGAAGAAATGGAGCTATGAGAGCCTTCCGATCATTCCGCAGGAATGGCAGCATGAAGTGAAAAGTGATACAAAAGCACAGTATCAGATTTTGAAAAAGCTCATGCATGATGACAGGGTGGATGCAGTCGTGTGTGCTACCGATGCCGGAAGGGAGGGAGAGTTGATCTTCCGCCTGACCTACAACATGGCAGGGTGCAGAAAACCGATGAAGCGGTTATGGATTTCTTCCATGGAGGAAAGTGCTATCCGTGACGGCTTCCATAATCTTCGCCCAGGCAGCGACTATGATAACTTGTATCATTCAGCATTATGCAGGCAGGAAGCAGACTGGCTTGTGGGTATCAATGGGACAAGACTTTTTACGGTATTATATGGCGGTAAGGCATTGAAGGTTGGCAGAGTGCAGACACCGACACTTGCCATGCTGGTGGATCGTGAAAGCAAAATCATGAATTTCAAGAAAGAAGCCTATTATATGGCTCACATCATGGGAAATGGTCTGGATGCGGTATCAGAGCATATCAGTGATAAAACGGAAGCAGAGAGGATTGCAGGAGCCTGTGAAAACGGACAGGCTCTTGTCACTTCCGTGGTAAAGGAAGAAAAGTGGGTAGCACCGCCGAAGCTCTATGACCTTACAACACTCCAGAGGGATGCAAACCGTCTGTTTGGTTTTACTGCCAAGCAGACATTGGAATATACGCAGAGCCTTTATGAGAAAAAGTTAGTGACTTATCCAAGAACAGACAGCCAGTATCTTTCCGATGACATGGAAGGTACTGCAAAAAATGTGATCGAAGCGATTTTCAATTCTCTGTTATTTGAGCAGAATATCATGTTCAATCCAGATATTAAAAGAATTTTGAACAGCAAGAAAGTGACGGACCACCACGCAATCATTCCTACCATGGAGATCATCAAGCAGGACTTAAAGGCAATCCCGGAGAGCGAAATGAAGATACTTTCCCTTTGTGCAAACCGTCTGCTGTGTGCGACCGGGGAGAAGCACATTTATAATTCCACAAAGGCAGTGATTACCTGCAACAATACTGTATTTAAGGTATCTGGCAAGGAAGTGTGGAAAAATGGATGGAAGGAATTTGAAGATTTCTTCAAAAATTCCTATAAAACCGCAGAGGATAAATCGGATGCAGAGGAAGAAAAGAAACTGCCGGAGCTTCATGAGGGCATGATGATTGCAGTGGAGCAGACAAAGGTTTCCGAGCATTTCACACAGCCGCCAAAACATTACACTGAGGACAGCCTGCTGTCCGCCATGGAGAGAGCCGGAGTAGAGGATATGGGCGATGAAGTGGAGAGAAAAGGACTTGGCACACCTGCCACCAGAGCCGATATCATAGAAAAGCTGGTAAAAGACGGATTTGTAAAGCGTGAGAAAAAGCAGATGATTCCGACAGAGGATGGAATGAAGCTGATCACGATACTTCCAGATGTAGTAAAATCTCCGAAACTGACCGCTGACTGGGAGAATGAGCTTACTCTTGTATCCAAAGGAGAAGTTGCTGCAGAACAGTTTATGTCAGGTATTGAAGCAATGGTAACTGATCTTGTAAAGACCTATCACAGCGTTAGTGATGAACATAAAGCCATGTTTGGCACATGTAAGGGTGGACAGGAAGTGCTAGGCAAATGCCCGAAGTGTGGTGCTGATGTAGTCAAGGGAAAATTCGGAGCGTACTGTACCGGGAAGTGCGGTATGAATGTCGGCAAGGCACTTGGGGTAACACTTTCCGATACACAGGTCAAGAGCCTGCTTCAAGGGAAAAAGATACTTGTAAAAGGATTAAAAGGCAAGAAGGGTAGCTATGATGCGTACCTGATTCCAGAGAGTGTACAGGAATTTTCCTATACGAAAGATGGTAAAGAAATCAAGGGATTCCAGTATAAGTTTAAGATGGAATTTCCACCGAAAAAGGACAAATAGAAGAAAACAATTCCAAAATAATTTGTAAGATTTTGTCGAAAACTGTCATGTATATAGTGAAGGGAGGACTTTGGCATGAATAAGGAAAAAGAAATAGATATGCTGAAAGAAAAACTTGACTATTATACGTTGGTAGCAACCGATGAGGAATTTGATGCCGAAGAAGTTATAAAAATTGTAAAAAGGCTGGAAGAACTTGAACCGACAGAAGCACCGGAAAAATCTGTTGATGAATTTTTGGACGATTTCTGGAAATATTGCGAGGAACGAGAAAGGGAGGAAAAAATACTAGAAGAATTTCGGAAGCAGAAATAGCTGTATCTATGATGAAAAAAGTGTGGTATTATGAGAGAAAGAAATTTGCAAATCGCAAGTTGTGAGGGTAATTATGATAAAGTTTTTGAATGATATCAGGAATGTAGAAAAACCAATATCTAATAATAGAAAAATTATAAATACTATAGCTGTATTGTTCCTTGGAATAGCTTTGGGGACTTTTTCAAAATTTTTGGATTTTCGTCAAGCTGAACTTCCCAGTGGGCTTATGGCAATAGATGCAGCATTAGATGTTCATAACTTCCTTGGACGTTTTGCAATCTGGGTATTGATTGCACTGTGTATTTCTATTTATAGCAATTCTGCAATAAGAGCAAGCATTAATGTTTTTGCATTCTTTATTGGTATGGTTGCAAGTTACTATTTGTATTCAAACTATATTGCAGGATTTTTTCCAAGAAGTTATGCGGTGATTTGGTTTGGATTTACAGCTGTTTCTCCATTATTGTCTTTTGCCTGCTGGTATGCAAGGGGGAAAAGCAAACTGGCACTTATACTATCGGCGCTGATTTTGGCAGTATTGTTCAATATGTGCTTTGTATATGGATGCTGGTATTTTAATGCAAAATCTGTTTTGGAAGTGATAGTCTTTATTATTGGACTTATTGTTTTGAGGAGAGACACATTGAGGAGTTCTGCGCTAATGGGAACAATTAGTATAGTTCTTGCAGTTTTACTTGATATGGTTATTCCATTTCATTTTGGATAAACAACTTCAAGTTTGTCGGTGCAACACTAATACCACACAAAACTTAATATCAACACAGCGTCAGAGCGTATGGGAAAACCTGTACGCTCTTTTTTTATCAAAAATGGAGGAAAATCACATGGAAGAAACAAATGTAACAATGACAGCAGAGGAAATGCAGGGCGAACCTGCAGCAAAGGAAAATGAGACAAAGGCGGAGAAGTTTATCCGTATTGGCGAGTACCGCATGAATAAGGCGGTTGATGCCATTGGCAGGCTGGAGAATCTTGCAAATCGAGGTTCCTACGAGTATACACAGGAACAGGTGGACGCTATGTTTCAGGCATTAGAGGGGAGGGTTGCGGAAATTAAGGCAAGGTTTACGCCTAAGAAAACGGCTGAGAGTAAGACTTTCAGCTTTGGTACAACAGAATAGGAATGTAACGGGAAATAAAGGAAAGGCAGTCATGTAGTGTATGTGGCTGCCTTTTTGTCGTATCTATGACAGGAAGGAGAACTGCGTGAGAAAATATGATTTTATATCGGCTCTGGCAAAGGAGACAGCAGCCGAGGTTGTCAAAAATCGTGAGGAATGGATGAAATACCTTACTACAGCGGCGAGATTATACAAGTATCCGTTCCGGGAACAGCTTTTAATCTATGCACAAAGACCGGACGCAACAGCGTGTGCTTCCATAGAGCTGTGGAATGAGCGTATGCACTGCTGGGTAAACAAAGGGGCAAAAGGTATCGCACTTTTGGACGAGGATGATGCACATGGAAAGCGTCTGAAATATGTATTTGATGTTTCTGATGTCCATGCGGCAAGGAGAATCGGACGGTATCCGGAACTCTGGGAATTACATGAGGAACATAAGGAAGATGTCATCAAGCGTCTAGAGCAGACCTATGGTGCCACAGATGACAAGAAGCTGTTTGAAGAAAGACTTATGGAGATAGCTGAGAGGATTGCGGCAGATTATTATGAGGAATTGCTGCCGGATCTGCAGTACATGATCGAGGGCAGTTTCCTTGACGGACTGGATGAGCAAAATGTCGGTATCCGTTTAAGAGATACTTTATCGGAGAGTATTTCTTTTACACTTTTATCTGCCTGTGGCGCAGATATGGAGGAGTATGGTTCGGAGTTTTCTTTCGATTTTATCCATGAATTTAATTCCATGGACACCCTTGCAGTACTTGGAGATGCAGCCAATGAGCTTGCAAAACCGGTACTTTTAGAGATTGGAAGAACCATAAGGGCATATAACAGAAGCCACGAACAGGAACAAACAGAAAATTTAACGCAGAAAGGACTTGCAAATACTTCTGAAATAGACTACAATGCGTTAAAGCGTGAAAGCAAAAGCGGACATGAGGAATATAGTGACAACAATCCAAACAGCGTAGAAAGGGGCAATAGAGATGAATCTGACATACGAAAAGAACGGGGATTATCTGATACCGACATTACAGGCGGACATTCAGCCGGAGGGAACCGTAACGAAGTACGGAATGATGAGGGAGACTTATCTGAAGGAGAACCACAGGGGCGTGTACTCAGCGTTTCTTCTGAAAGGGACATTGAAAGAACATCTGCTGACCATTCAGAAGCAGGCAGAGGAGAGAATGGAGAAGCTGACAAGCCAGATGGCGGCAACCGAGGGAGTGACAGAACAGCTCAAGGAAACCGAGCAGATGCTTTGGGTAGCGAAGATGAACAGCATTCGGAACCGAGCAGAGGAAGTGGTTCTGGGAGAACTGGTTTACAGTCTGTAACAGACACAGATGATCTTCTCCGGGGAGAAGCACCGGAATCTACCTTTACACAACTCAGCCTGTTTCCTTCTTTTGAGGAGCAGGTCGGAACAGTCGCAGCAGCGGAAGCAAGTATGAAATATACCATGCCCGCTGCTTTTTCTTTGCCACAGAATGAGCTTGAAACCATTTTAAGGAGTGGCGGAGGAAAACAGCACAGCAGAAAGCGTATTTTTGCAAAGTACACAGAGGGCAGAAATGCCGAGCAGATGGTGGATTTTCTGAAAAATGAATACGGTCAGACCGGAAAAGGCTTTGAAATCAATGGGAATCCGGTATCGGTGTGGTTCGATGAGCATGGCATGAGTGTCGGCTATGGAACACAGGCAAGGGAAACACCGATTGTTACGATGGATTGGGAAGATGTGGAGAGCCATATCCGTTCTATGATCGAAAATGGTACTTATATGAGTGTCAGTGAAGCATTTCTTGTGGATACACAGGAGAGAAATCGTGTTGCCAACCAGATCTATTTCTTTCTGCGGGATGGCATGGATGAAATGCCGGAGGAGCTTGGCTTAAAGGCAGGAAATTATCCGGAAAGTGAAGCAAAACTCATGGAGCTGCTTTCCACACATGAGGGCAGGGAACAGCTTAAAAATATTTTGGAAGATGCGGCAAACCGCCTTGCTTCTGGAGAAGCAGAATTAAAATGGCGGCATGTGAAATCACCGGAATATCTGTTATCGGAGATAGCAGACCTTGACAGGGAAAAACTGGAATTCCCGCTGCCGGATACACTGGAGGTAAAGCAGGAGGATTTCATCACGCAGGATGAAATTGACTATGCCCTTGGCAGAGGAAGCGGCTATGAGCACGGAGCTTTCCGCATCTATGAGTATTTCATGGAAGGACACGATCAGAAGGAAGCGGTTGCTTTTCTGAAAAAGGAATATGGGATTGGTGGAGGTTCCGGTGGATTGCCGGGGAATGATGATTCCCACAATGAACATGATGGAAAAGGTATCCGTCTGGAAAAGGGCAGTTATGGCAATCCATATGCTAAAGTGCTTCTGAACTGGAATGTAGTGGAAAAACGGCTTAGGGAGCTGATCCATGAGGATAAATATTTATCTCCACAGGGGAAAGAGAATTATAAGGCATATAAGGAAGAACAGGCAGAGAAAGCGAGACAACGTGAGCTTTCCCGTCTGGAGCATGGACAGCGGTTAGAGTGTAAGAAAGACATTGATGCACTGATTGCTGAGAAATTCAATGGTTTTGTTCTTCCGAGGAATACAGCAGATGAGATCATAGACAAATATGGCATTGACTGTGTGGAATTTGTTCTTGCAAATACGGTTACGCATTTTGATTATGACGGTCGGTTTTCGCAGAACAATAAGGAATGGGCAAAAGGCATTGTTGCGGAAAATGAGTGGCAGAACAATGATCTGATTTTAAGTTCACATCCGGCAGTATTGGACGGATTTACCAATCAGGCAAGAAGATATATCAATGTATTTCGGGAAAAAGAAAAGGAAGTACAGCAAACAGTCACGATTGATGGATATGAATGTAATCTGATTGATGAGTGGGGCAATGAAAAAGAGAAATATCTGCTTGGAAATGACATAGAGGATAACAGCTTTTATTATGCACAGGTCAATGGGAAAACCTTTGAATACGACCATAAGCCGGAGCGTAGCGAGGTAGAAGATGATTACATCAATGCTTTAGCAGAGGAAGATATTGACCGACACGAAGCAGAAGTGTTTTCACGCTTTGAGGGGACGGATGGTATCGCAGAGCCGGATGAAACTGAGCCACAACAAGAATTTTTACAAGAGAAATTGCAGAAATTATCCTGGCATGTGGTACATGATGCAGATGATGAATATGGAAATCCGACACAGTGGAGTGCCACCTTATCAGAAGAAGTATTCCTTTGGATCGATAAGGAAGTGGACGGATATGCTATTTATGATACGGCAGACACCACCCGTCCGGCATTGGAGGCATTTTCGACTTTGCAGGAAGCAATGGACTGGGGGAATGAGCTTGCAGAAAGTGGCAGGGAAGCAGAAGCGGAGTTTTCTGATGAAAAGGAACAGAATGTTGTTACAGAACAGACTGAAGATGAACTGGACAGTATAGATACACAGTCTGCCCGTGAGCGTCTGGAGAATGGTGAAGCAGACCGACAGACAGAGGAAATGCTGTCACAGGTGCTTACCGGAGAATGGGAGCCGCTTATACCTTCGGCAGAGGAGAATAAGACTGTACAGGAAAGATCTGTGGCTGCACCGGATAAAAGCAACGCTGTCAATTTCCATATCAGCGATGACCGCTTGGGTGAAGGCTCTCCAAAAGAAAAATTCCAGAGAAATGTTGCGGCAATTAAGTTGTTGGAGCAGATCGAAGGTGAAAACAGATATGCTACACCGGAAGAACAGCAGATTTTATCCCAGTATGTCGGCTGGGGTGGTCTTGCCGATGCGTTTGACGAGAGCAAATCAAACTGGTCAGCAGAATATCACCAGTTAAAGGAACTGTTATCGCCGGAGGAGTACCGCATGGCAAGGGAGAGTACCTTGAATGCCCATTACACAAGTCCGGTCATTATCCGCCAGATGTACGAAACATTGGAGAAAATGGGATTTTCCAAAGGGAATATACTGGAGCCTTCCATGGGTATCGGCAACTTTTTCGGTATGATGCCGGATTCCATGAAAGAAAGCAGGCTTTACGGAGTAGAGCTTGACAGTATCACCGGACGCATTGCAAAACAGCTTTATCCGCAGGCAGATGTGCAGATCAAAGGCTTTGAAAAGACCGATTATCCGAACGATTTCTTTGATGTGGCAATCGGAAATGTACCTTTTGGTCAGTATAAGGTGGCAGATAAGCAGTATGATAAAAATAATTTCCTGATACACGATTATTTCTTTGCAAAGACGTTGGATAAGGTGCGTCCCGGAGGTGTGGTTGCTTTTATCACAAGCAAGGGAACCATGGACAAGGCAAGTCCGGAGGTCAGAAGATACCTTGCACAAAGAGCAGACTTGCTTGGTGCAGTGAGACTTCCGAACACTGCATTTAAGGCGAATGCTGGAACCGAGGTCACTTCGGATATTTTATTTTTCCAGAAGCGTGACCGCATGGTGGAGCGTGAGCCGGACTGGGTACATCTGGGAGAGGACGCAAATGGCATTACAATGAACGCTTACTTTGCAGAGCACCCGGAGCAGATCGTAGGAAAGATGGAAATGGTATCCGGTCCTTATGGCATGGAAAGCACCTGCAGGGCAGATGACAGCAGACCTTTTGCGGAGCAGTTAGCAAAAGCACTTGAAAATATTACAGGACAGATTGATACGATTGATCTGGATGAGGAGCTTGCGGATGACATGAGCAGGCAGAGTATTCCTGCTGATCCGTCCGTCAAGAATTTCAGTTATACCGTAGTAGATAATGAGGTATATTACCGTGAAAACTCTGTCATGAAGCCGGTGGAAGTATCAGACACCGCAAAAGAACGTATCAAGGGAATGGTGGCAATCCGTAACTGTACGCAGGAACTGATTGATATGCAGCTTGAGGAATACTCCGATGTAACAATTAAGGAAAAGCAGGCAGAACTTAATAGCCTGTATGATAATTTCTCTAAGAAATATGGTTTGATTAATTCGCAGACGAATAAGAGAGCCTTTAATCAGGACAGCAGTTATTGTCTGTTGTGTTCTTTGGAAAAACTTGATGATGAGGGCAATTTCAAAGGCAAAGCGGATATGTTTACGAAGCGTACCATTAAAAGGGCAGAGGTTGTCACAAGCGTGGATACTGCAAGTGAAGCGCTGGCAGTATCTTTAGCAGAGAAAGCTAAAATTGACCTTGATTTTATGGGAGAGCTTACCGGAAAAGATAAGGATACACTTACTGAGGAGCTTCGTGGTGTCATTTTTCAGAACCCGCTTACCGATGTCTGGGAGACAGCAGACCAGTATCTAAGTGGTAATGTGCGTGAGAAACTTGCCATAGCAGCCACTTATGCGGAAAATCATCCGGAATATGCCCCAAATGTACAGGCTCTTACGCAGGTACAGCCGAGAGAGCTGGACGCATCGGAGATTGAGGTGCGTATCGGTGCCACATGGATTGATCCAAAGTATATCAATGATTTTATGCATGATATTTTCCAAACACCGGAACATTTATTCCGCAGGGATACGATTGGTGTGCAGTTTTCGGGTGTAACCGGAGAGTGGAATGTAAAGGGCAAAAATGCGGACTATGGCAATACGCTTGTCAACATGACATACGGTACAAGCCGGGTAAATGCCTATAAGATACTGGAAGATTCCCTGAACCTCAAAGATACGAGAGTATATGACACCATTGAGGAGGATGGAAAAGAAAAGAGAGTCCTCAATAAAAAGGAAACCATGATTGCAAGCCAGAAGCAGGAAGCAATAAGGGAGGCATTTAAGGACTGGGTATTCCGTGATCCGGAACGCAGGAAGACACTTGTGGCAAAATATAATGAGCTTTTCAATTCCACCAGACCAAGAGAATATGACGGTTCGCATCTGAAATTTCCAGGCATGACACCGGATATTGAATTAAAGCCGCATCAGAAAAATGCGGTTGCCCATGTGCTGTATGGAGATAATACCCTGCTTGCGCACTGCGTCGGTGCCGGAAAGACCTTTGAAATGACAGCAGCGGCAATGGAGAGCAAGCGTCTGGGACTATGCCATAAGTCATTATTCGTAGTGCCGAACCATTTGACGGAGCAGTGGGCAAGTGATTTTTTACGGTTGTATCCCGGAGCAAATATCCTTGCGGCAACGAAAAAGGATTTTGAACCTGCCAACCGTAAAAAATTCTGTTCCCGTATTGCGACAGGTGATTATGATGCCGTTATCATCGGGCATAGTCAGTTTGAAAAAATCCCCTTATCACAGGAAAGACAGGCGGCTACAATCGAAAGACAGATTGATGAGATTGAGCTTGCCATTGAACAGGCGAAAAAAGATAATGGGGAGCGTTATACCATTAAGCAGATGGAAAAATCAAGGAAAGCATTGCAGGTGCGTCTTGACAAATTAAATGACCAGAGCCGGAAAGATAATGTCGTGACCTTTGAGCAGTTGGGGGTAGACAGGCTGTTTGTGGATGAGAGTCACAATTACAAGAACCTCTTTTTATACACGAAAATGAGGAATGTGGCAGGTATCGCACAGACAGAAGCACAGAAGTCATCTGATATGTTTGCCAAGTGCCAGTATCTTGATGAAATCACAGGTGGAAAGGGAGTGACCTTTGCAACTGGAACACCGATTTCCAACAGCATGACGGAGCTTTACACAAATATGCGGTATCTCCAGTATGGAACACTTCAGAAGCTGGGACTGGGACATTTCGATGCGTGGGCGGCTTCTTTCGGGGAAACACAGACCGCCATAGAGCTTGCGCCGGAAGGAACCGGATACCGTGCAAAGACAAGATTTGCGAAGTTTTTCAATCTGCCGGAGCTGATTGCACTTTTCAAGGAGAGTGCGGACATTCAGACACCGGATATGTTAAAACTTCCTGTGCCGGAAGCAGAGTATGAAAATGTGGTATTAAAGCCGAGTGAATTTCAGAAAGAAATGGTGGCTTCTCTTGCGGAACGTGCTGAAGCAGTCCGGGACAGACAGGTGCAGCCTTACGAGGACAATATGCTAAAGATTACCAATGACGGAAGAAAGCTGGCACTTGACCAGAGGCTGCTCAACGATATGCTTCCGGATGAGGAAAATTCCAAAGCGGCGACCTGTGTGGAGAAAGCCTATGAGATATGGGAGAACACCAAAGAGCAGAAGTCAGCACAGTTGATTTTCTGTGATTTATCGACACCGAAGGGCGATGGCACTTTCAATGTGTATAAGGATATAAAAAATAAGCTCATGGAAAAAGGAGTGCCGGAGAATGAGATAGCATTTATCCATGATGCCAATACAGAACTCAGAAAAGCGGAGCTGTTTGCAAAAGTAAGAAGCGGACAGGTTCGTTTTTTATTAGGTTCCACAGCAAAAATGGGAGCCGGTACGAATGTGCAGGACAGATTGATTGCACTGCATCATCTGGATGTGCCCTGGCGTCCTTCTGATGTAGGACGGATTTTGCGGACATTCAAAATAAAAAAGAATGTGGAGGTAACA
>ERZ791737.834-NODE-834-length-19638-cov-14.985498_pt1 | contig 19638 bp, 19 predicted proteins | sample MGYA00510042_ERZ791737 | MGnify/ENA primary metagenome ERZ791737 (study PRJEB30046, sample SAMN00791965) | human gut metagenome | study: EMG produced TPA metagenomics assembly of the A metagenome-wide association study of gut microbiota in type 2... | reverse complement strand
TGTCGGTAATTCCGAATTTTGGCAAAAGTTCTAATTCAAAATCTGAAAAAAGATAGCTTGAAATCGTTAAAAAAGAAGTTGTTATAAAGATTTTTAATTTTTTAAAAAAACGCTTGACAAATTATTTATTATAGACTATAATATATATATAAAATAAATATAGGAATATTTAATATGGCTTTAATAAATTTTAGTTGTGACACTCCACTCCACTCCACTCCACTCACTTTTGCATTTTAAAAAATACATTATGTTTATTAATTAATCAGTCATTAATATATTTTATTTCAATGATAATCTGCGTTTATTCTTTAAGCGCTTATTATAAAAAAATTATTTTAAAGGAGTTAAGTTATGCGAAAACTTAATTTAATCATTTCATTTTTAACTATTTTACTTGTCTTGACATTAATATTGTCATGTAAAGGTAAAACAAAATCGGATAGCTCAAATGCATCCAAAAAATTTGTTTTAATAACGATGGATTCAATAGACGAGCATTGGTTATCCGTTAAGAAAGGAGCTGAAGACAAGGTTAAAGAATTAGGAAATATTGAACTAATCTTTAGAGCGCCTGCTGGTAAAACGGACCCTAACGAGCAAACACGCATGGCAGAAGATGCGATAAACCAAAAAGCTGACGCTATTCTTTTAGCTCCAAGCGATATTGCGGCTTTATCTCCTGTTGCGGCTAAAATTAAAGAGGCAAATATTCCTCTTATTTTAATCGATTCCGCCATTTCTACCGAAGATTATGACGCTTTTTTATCTACCGATAACGAAGCTGCGGGCGAACTAGCGGGCGAGACTTTTGCAAAATTGGTTAATGGAAAAGGTAAAATAGGCATTGTTCATGCGCAACCAGCCTCTTCTACAGCTATAGCGAGAGGAAAAGGTTTTGAAACAAAGATAAAGGAAATAGCGCCAGATATTAAAATAGTTTCCGTTCAATATTCTGACGGTGATAAAGCGAGAGCGTTAAATATAGCCACTGATATAATGACGGCAAATCCAGATTTGGTTGGTTTCTTTACTTCAAATGAAGGTTCTACTATAGGGGTAGCAAGAGCAATAGAAGATATGGGCAAAAAAGATACGGTTATGTTAGTCGGTTTCGATAAATCTCAAGATACTATAAGAGCTTTAGAAAACGGGACATTAAAAGCTACCGTTGTTCAAAATCCTTATAAAATGGGATTTGACGGAGTTCAAATGGCTTTTGATATTCTAAACGGTAAAAAGGTTGAAAGGTTAATCGACACAGGCGTAAATGTGGTGACTTTGGAAAATATTGATATTATAAAATAGTAAAAATAAGCGTATAGGATAAATATTATTCTATACGCTTTAACTCAATTTAATTTAAAAAATAATAAAGGATTAATTTTGTCTAATATTATTGGCATAGATATAGGCGGAACAAAAACTTCTGTCATTATAAGCGATTATGAGTTGAATATTCTTCATAAAGAAAAATTTAAAACTTTATCGAGTTCAAATACTCTAAATAAAATTTTAGAAATAATAACAGAATATAAATTAAAATATGGCGAAATATCGAATATAGGAATAAGTTGCGGAGGTCCGCTTTCAAGTTCTAAAGGAATAATTATTTGTCCTCCAAATTTGCCCGATTGGAAAAATATCGAGATAGTTAAATATTTTTCTGATAATTTAAATATTCCAACAAAATTAGAAAACGATGCTAACGCCTGCGCTATGGCTGAATATTTATGGGGGGCGGGAAAAAATACAAACAATATGGCTTTTTTAACTTTTGGCACAGGATTAGGAGCAGGACTAATTTTAAATAATAAATTGTATAGAGGTTCTTCGGATATGGCGGGAGAGATAGGACATATAAGATTAAATGAAACGGGACCTATAGGATATAATAAAGCTGGTTCTTTTGAAGGATTTTGCAGCGGAGGAGGAATAGCGGAGCTTTGCAAAATTAGAATGCATGAAAAAAGCGAAGATAAAAGCGTTAAAGAGTTTATTGAATTAATAAAAGATAAAACTTTTTGCGCTAAAACTATAGCCGATGCAGTTCAATCTAATAATCAATTTGCAATATCGATATTTAAAGAAAGCGCAATTTATTTGGGAAAAGGACTTTCTATATTAATAGATATTTTGAATTTAGATAAAATTATAATAGGCGGAATATATGCAAGAATGGAATCGTTTTTTAAAAATATAGTTTTATCCGTAATTAAAGAGGAAGCTTTAAAATACAGCGCAGATTTTTGCAGTATAGAGGCTTCATTTTTCAAAGAAGAAATAGGCGATTATTCTACTTTGGCGGTTGCAATGAATAAATTATAATTAAAAGGAGATTTAATGGCTGATATAGTTTTTAGCGCTAAAAATATTTCAAAATCTTTTTTCGGAATTCCCGTTTTGAAAAATATTAATCTTGATATGAATAAAGGCGAAGTTCATGCAATTTTGGGAGAAAACGGAGCGGGAAAATCTACTCTTATAAAAATTATAGGAGGAATATACGAATGCGATAGCGGAGAATTATTTTTAGAAGGCAAAAGAGTTATTTTTAATAAAGCTGCAGACGCTATAAATAACGGCATTATTACAATACATCAAGAATTAAATATGTGCGCTCATTTAACCGTAATGGAAAATCTTTTTCTTGCGAGAGAATATAGAAAAAATTTATTATTTTTAGACAAACAAAAAATGAGAGAAAAAGCGAAAGAATATTTAGAAAAATTTTCTATGGAAAATGAAATAGATTCGGTTATAAAGAAACTTCCTATTTCAAAACAGCAAATTGTCGAAATAGCGAGAGCGGTTTCATTATCGTCTAAAGTTTTAATAATGGACGAGCCGACATCTTCTTTATCAAACAGAGAAACCGACAAACTTTTTGAAATAATAAATAATCTAAAATCTGAAGGAATATCAATAATATACATATCGCATAGACTTGAAGAATTGGAATATATAGCGGACAGAATAACCGTATTGAGAGACGGAAATTTTATAATGAGCAAAGAATATAAAGACACTAATATGGATGAGATTATTTCGGCTATGGCTGGAAGAACTATAACGGACAAATATCCTAAAATAAATGTTGAAATTGGAGAGACGATTTTTAAAGCGAAAAATATTATTTGCGAACCATTTTTTAGAGATATAAGTTTTGAAGTTAAAAAAGGCGAGATATTAGGATTCGCTGGTTTAGTCGGAGCTGGCAGAACAAAAATAGCGAAATCTCTTTTCGGAGTATTTAAAATACAAAAAGGAGAAATATTTTTAAACGGCAATAAAATTGAAGTTAAAAATATAAAAGACGCTATAAAAAACGGAATAGTTTATATTCCCGAAGATAGAAAGCATGAAGGATTGGCTTTAAAAATGAGCATTTGGCAAAACGATATAATGCCTAATATGAATCGGTTTTCAAATCCTATTTTTATTAAAATTAAAAAATTATTTAAATCTTTAATAAAACTTCAAGAAGATTTAAAAATAAAAATGAGAAATCCAAAAGATAAAGTTCAATTTTTAAGCGGAGGAAATCAGCAAAAAGTTATGATAGGAAAATGGATATTAAATAATCCGTTTTTATTTATTTTTGACGAGCCGACAAGAGGGGTAGATGTAAACTCTAAAATAAGCATTTACAATATTATAAACGAACTTAAAAAATCTGGGCATGGAATAATGGTAATATCTTCCGAACTTCCCGAATTATTAGGAATATGCGATAGAATTGTCGTAGTTTCAAGCGGTAGAATTACGGGAGAAGTTTATCCTCAAAAAACGACTCAAGAAGAGATATTAAGATATGCGACTATAAATTATGATTTTTAATATATAAATCTAAAAAAAGGAAAAATAAACTATGCGAAAAATTTTTAATTATATAAACAATAACGACCAATTAAAACAATTAATTTCAATTATGATAGTATTGATAGTTATGATAATAGTTTTTTCTATATCATCTCAATACTTCTTTACTAAAAATAATTTACTCACAATAGCTTTACAATCTTCAATAATAGCGATAATTTCAATAGGACAGACTCTAGTTCTAATTACGGGCGGAATAGATTTATCTTTAGGTTCTGTAATAGGATTATCTGGTATGGTAAGTTCTCTATTTATGGTTGATGGAATGTCAATTCCTATAGCGATTATTTTAGGTTGTTTAATTGCAACTTCTGTAGGTTTAATTAACGGGCTTTTAATAGTTTACGGTAAACTGCCTCCGTTTGTTGTAACTTTAGGAACTATGAGCATTGTGAAAGGAATTAATCTTTTATTAACTAACGGAATTCCCGTTTCTGGTTTGCCTAAAGAATTTTTAATTGTTTCTGGAAATTCATTGCTTGGTTTATCTATACCCGTATGGATTATGCTTTTATTGACATTTCTTTTTCATTATATGTTAACAAAAACGCCTTTAGGACTTCATATTTATGCTTCAGGTTCAAATATACAAGCGGCTAAATTATCAGGAATTAATACAAATATTACTATATTATTAGTATATATATTTTCCGCTTTATTGGCTTCGATAGCGGGAATAGTATTTGCTTCGAGAGTTTTATCAGGACAGCCAACAGCAGGTTCAGGATACGAATTATATGCAGTAGCTTCTTCCGTAATTGGAGGAACAAGTTTAAGCGGAGGAGAAGGAATAATTGCAGGAACATTAGTCGGTTCTTTAATAATAGGCACTTTAAGAAACGGTTTAAATTTAATGGGAGTATCGGCATTTTTACAAGAGGTTATGATAGGTTGCGTTATAATAGCGGCTGTTTTTATTGATAAGATAAAAGAAAATTTTAGGAAATAAATTTTATATATTTGACAATTTTAATTTGTTTATTATAATTTAATAATATTAAAAATAATAAATAGTAAAAGTAAAAATGTCTAAATTAATTTTATTTCCAAACTCAAAATCAAGAGACTATTATTTATATAGCCGATATAATTATTATTCTCTCGATATAACAAATTACAAAACTTTATTTGAATTCTATAGAACGACAATCGATAAATTTTTTAAAAATTTTTCTATAAAAAATAATGTTTCTCGTTTGGAAGAATCAACTGCGATAATTAATATATACGAAGCTTTAATTGAATTTACAAATAAAAATAAAGATTCAATAATATCAAAACAAAATAAAAATTACGAACTTGCATCTCATATTTATAATTTTATCGAAGAGACGACTTTTGCGAAAATCATAATCGGCAAAGAAGATAAAGATTTGGATTTTTTGGAAGATATAAAAAAAATAGTTTCTATTTATAAATTAAATAACAAAGCAAAAAATTTATTTGACGATAACGATATTTTTGAACTATTTATAAACTCTATAAATAAAAAAGAAATAGACGATTTTAAAGAATATGAGGAAATAGAAATTTATAATTTTGAAAGCGTGCCTTTAAGATATTCAATATTTTTGGAGGCGATAAATAAAAATTATAATATAAATATAAAAGCGTTTATGCCATATAATATTGATAAAATTTTTTCTAATTATAAAGAATTTTATCAAGGAATAAATAATTTTGAATATTCTAATATATCAGATTTTTCAAAAGCCTTAATTAATAAAAACAATAAAGAAAATTTAAGTAAATATAAAGAACAGATAAAATTAATAGCGGGATTTGGAATCAATCAAGAAATCGACACGGTAATAGACGAAGTTATAAAACTTAAAAATTCTAATATTCCTTTAAGCGATATCGCTTTAATTTTTTCCGACACTCAAAAATATAGAGAAGCTGTAGCAAGAAGATTGAAAGAATGCAATATAAAATTTAATCAAAGAAGAGGAAATTTTATTTGGAGAATGCCTCTTATTCCCGTTTTAACTTCGATATTTTTTATAATAGAGAGAGGAAAAGAAATAGATATTGACGCTTTAATAAAATTATTATCTTCGCCTTATTTAACAAATATAGACGGAATAAATCCTTATAATATAAGAGAATTATTATATTCAAAAGATTTTAGAATATTTAAAAAAATGCCTTTAAGCGATTTTTTATATAATATTGAAAATAATAAAGAACATGAAGAAATTTCAAATTCAATAATAAAATTAATAGAATTATTAAAAAAACTTATGTCTTCGGATACTTATTCTAAAATAGGTTCGGCTTATATTGAAATATTAAAATTTTTAAAAATCGATTTGATATTTGAAGAAAATATAGAAGAAGAAAAATATTATAATTCCGTTTATATAAAAAAGGACGAGATTTTTTACAGAGATAACGATTCTTTGGCGTCTTTTGTAGAAATTGTTTTAAAACTTACGGCTAATGATAATTCTAAAAATAAAATTTCGCCTATGGATTTTCATGAAGCTTTAAATATTTTAATAAAAGACGAATATTTAAGAGGCGACAATAATAAAGAAATTTCTTTAACTATAAGCAATTTATACGATGCGAGAGGACTAAAAGCAAAATATTTATTTATACTTGGTGCGAATAACGATTTTATAAATAGAAAACCCGACACATTTTTTATAAGCAATAAAGTAAGAGAATCTATAAATAATAAATATAAAAAATATGTTTTAAGCTCTCAAAATTTATTAAGCGATATTTCTTACGCGTTATTTTTAAATATTATTTCGTCATGCTACGATAACGGAATAGTTTATTTTTCTTTTAGATTAAAAGATAAAGACGGAAATTTGGAAATTCCTTTTTTCTATATAGAAGATTTATTTTTAGAACTTGGAAACGAAGATTTTAAATTCGACACTTTAAAAGAAAACGGTTTAATATTTAGAGAAAATTATATTCCGAAAGGAAATAATATTCATTCTGAAAAAGAAAATATAATAAGTCTGTTTTTTTATAAAGAAAATTACGAATATCCAAAAGATATTAGTTTTGATAAAAATATTAAAAATATAGTTAATTTAGTTTATAATAAAAATGAAGAAAGCGTTTATACAAATCCTCAAAATTTTATTTCAATATTGAAAGAAGATTTATCAAATATAATTTCTGTAAGCAAAATAAAAGAGATAATGGAATGTCCGATAAAATATATTTATAATAGATTATTTGAAAGAGATTCTATAGATTCTTTAATTATGGGAATAAATAGAATGGATAAAGGAACAATTTACCATAAGATTTTTGAAAATTTTTACAATAAAATAAAAGAAAAATTTAATAATAATTGCAAATTGAAAGAAGATAAATTTAATTCTTATAAAAATATTGCAAGCGAAACTATAGAAGAATATTTTAACAAAAAAGAAATTAAAATTTATAACGAAGCCGATAAAGAAGTTATGATTGAAGAAATTAATAATGTTATGAATTCTTTTATAAAATACGAAATTGATTTATCTAAAAATAGCGATTATATTCCGAATAATTTTGAAGAAAAAATAAACGAGTTTAAAGTATATTCTTACAATAATCATAATATAAAGATAAGCGGAAGAATCGACAGAATAGATTTTAGTTATTCAAACGATAATAAAATAAACGGAATAAGAATAGTCGATTATAAGGCAAATGTTTATCCGAAAGAATTAAAAAAATATTTATCGAAATTGACTACGGAAGAAATTATAAACGCGTATTTACAACCGATTTTATATTTAAAATACGCTATAGACGAATATATAATAAAACCTAATAAAAGCGATAATTTTAATATAGACGAATTGATTGAAAAATGCGAAGTTGTATTTGCAATTTATAAAGAAGCTGATATTGTAAATAAAGAAGATTATATTATATTTGACAATAAAGATATTCTTTTAACAATTTGCGGTTATAAAGACGGAGATTTTAATTTGAAGGATTATTTTGATAGAATATTTAAAAATATTTTTGAAGATAAATTAATCGCCGTTTCGGGAAAAGAGCAATGCGAAAATTGTATAAATTATCAAAATTGCGAATATTCTTATAAAGAAGAATAATTATATTATATACTATAATTAAACTTTCAATATTATCGTTCCTAATTTTTTGCCAATGAAACATAAAATTAAACAAGTAAATATTGAAGCAAAAATATTTAAAAAACCAAATAATATTCTTCCATTTTCAAACATAAGAATTGTGTCAAGCGAAAAAGTGGAAAATGAAGTAAAACCTCCTAATATTACGACTGCTAAAAAACTATAAATATAAACATTTTCTTTGAATAAAATAGAAACGAAACCTATAATAAAAGAACCTAATGCGTTAATAATTAACATTGAAAATGGAAAATTCAGATTTTTTATTAAAAGAGTTAAAGCATATCTAAAAATCGCTCCAAAAATAGCGCCAAGTCCAACAAGTATGAAATTTGTTATCATAAAATAATTATACAATAAAAATCAGAATTTCGATATAATCCACATTACAAAAGATAAAATAATACTCGCTATTATGCATGTGACTATTGGAAAGGCGAAAGTAAAATTTTCTTTTTTAATTACAATATCGCCTGGCAATTTTCCAAAAGGAATTTTTATATTTAAAAGCATCGATACGCCTACAATAACTGCGATTATTCCAACGACTATCAATAATTTTGCAAAATAATTATTCATAAATTATTCGGACATCCTTTTATTTAATTTTTCAATATCTTTGTCATGTCCCGCGATTACTAAAATATCACCTTCGATTAAAGATTCGTCAGGGTCGGGAGTGCAGTCAACTGTAATTTTTTTCTCTCCCAAAATGCTTATCGCTTCTTTTTTAATTGCCACGACATTTATTTTATATTTTTTTCTTAAATCCAATTCTTTTAAATTTTTCCCCGAAAGCCCCGAATGAACGGGAAATTCTACGATTGAATGATATTCTGTTAAATCGTATAAAAGTAAAGAGTCGCCAACTTCAAGCTGTTCTGCTATATGAATTCCCATCGATTCTTCAGGGCTAACCAAATGAGTGACTCCAATCATACTTAATATCGCTTTATGTTTTTCGTCAGAATATCGAGCGATTATATTTTTTACATTTAATTCTTTTAATATAAGAGATGTCAAAATGCTTGTCATCATATCTTCGCCAATAGTAACTATAACAGCGTCAAATTTATTTATCTCTATAGATTCCAAAGCTTCTTTTTGAGTGGAATCCAATCTTATAGCTTGAGTGACATTATTTTTTATAGCTTCAATTTCGTTAATATCGCTATCTATCGCCAAAACTTCAACGGAAGGTTTGCCCATAAGTCTATTTATTAAAGCTTTACCTAATGTGCCAACTCCGATAACGGCATATTGCAACATAAAAACCTCTAAAAAATTAAAATTACAGATTAATTATTATTTAATTATAGTTTAATATAAAAAATTGTCAAAAAGTTTTTATCTAAAAAAATATAATATAATAATTGTAATATAAATTTTTTATTATATAATATATTGCAAAGATATTATTAAAAATATATAATAATAAAATCAAAATTTGGAGGCATATATTATGTTTAAGAAACTATATATTTTATTAATTTCGGTTTTATTAATTTCTTGCGGAGCGGGAGTAAGCAAAAAGAATCCCGAAGGCTGGATTAATAAAGACACTTTTAGAGTTATGGGAATGGGCTCGCCAAGCGATACTATAGATGCAAATGATAAATTCAGAAGAGAAGTGACTTCAAAACAAGCCGCGGAGTTGGATGCAAAAAATAAAATTGTCGCTAAAATTGCGGGTTCTTATATAGAATCTTTAAGTTCAACCGAAAAAGGTATGATAGACGAATATGTTATTCAAGAGAGAGTCGCTGGAAGAATAAGAGGACTTTCTATAGTTGAAACTAAATGGGATTCAAAACAGAATTGCACGGTTGTAGCGGAATTGTATTCTAAAGGATTAAAAAATCAAATGGATAGTTTAATTTCAAAATACTTAAAAGAAGTTGGAATGCAATATACGGCTCAAGATGTTGCGGGAAAAGTTCAAACTTACGAATAATTTAATAAAAAGGCAATTTAATGTATAAAGAAAATATTAGCGGAAGACTCGCCTTTATTTCTGGAGCAAGCGCTGGAATAGGCGAGGCTGTGGCTAAAATGCTTGCTTCAAACAGAGTTAATCTTATTTTAACTGCAAGAAGAATTGATAGATTAGAAAATCTTAAAAATAGTTTAGAAAAAGAATATAAAATAAAAGTAAAAACTATAAAAATAGATTTTTCTAAAAGCGAAGATATAGTTAAAGCTTTAAATTCTTTAGAAGACGAATGGAAAAATATTGACATTCTTATAAATAACGCTGGGCTTGCATTAAATAAAGATGTTTATTCTAATAATTTGCTTGAAGACGCTTTGCAAATGATAAGGGTAAATTGCGAAGGCTTGATAACGGTTACAAGAGTTTTGCTTCCGTTTATATTAAAAAGCAAATGCGGACATATAATTAATATCGCTTCAACGGCGGCGGACGAGGCGTATTCTGGTGGAGCTATTTATTGCGCTACAAAATCTTTCGTTGAAATGTTCGGGGACGCTATAAGAATAGAATTGATTGACAAGCCCGTAAAAGTTACTACCATAAAACCAGGTTTAGTCGATACTGAATTTTCTACGGTTAGATTTAAAGGCGATAAAGAAAAAGCTGATAATGTATATAAAGGATTAAATCCTCTATATGCGGAAGATATATCCGATAATATAGAATATGTTATAACGAGAAAAAGTCATGTTCAAATATCGAGTATGACTATTATGGCTGAAAGTCAAGGAACCGCGACAATAGCGTATAGAAAAAGTATTTAAGAATAAAAATAAATTGGAGTTATCTTTCTATGGGAGATATTGATAAAACCAGAGATAGATTAAAATTAGACGATATTGAAGAAGACGACAGAAGAGATTTATTCAATAAATTTGTAGATGCTGGAGGCGAGGTTGTTTACGATAGTAGAAAAAAAATAAATTCTACGACTACAAATATAAACGCAAATACAAATAGTCATATTAAAAAAAATAATTCTATAAATACTAACTCGCAGAGTCGTTTTGAACATTCGGATATTAAACCAAAAAAAGAATCGCATCCGACAAATAAACAAACTAATTATGAAGCGATTGAAAAAATTAAAACTAACGAGGTATTTAAGCCTGCAAATAAAAGCAAACCTTTATTTTTTAATTTTAAGTTATGGTTAAGCGCTTTCAGTTCGGGAGTTATAACATTTTTTGGCGGTAAAGTTAATCCTAAATTTTTAAATTTTATAGACAAAAATGTAATTTCTTCTCTTTTAGAAATGGATACTTTAATGTTTAACGCTTTAAATCCTATGGGAATAAACGATGCCGATTCAAAAAATAAGAGAGATAAAATTATAAGCAGATTTGCCACAGAATTGGAAGATGTTGAACTTTTAGAGAGAATAAAAGACCAATATGATGAAAAAGTTTATAAGAATCTATTGCGTCCTTATAAAGAATTGGATTCGCCCGTAGTCGCAGTAAACTATGTTAATGAATTAAAAGGTATGTTTCGTCCTCTATATGTTTTGCATTTATATTCTTCAAAAATTAAATTAGTAGGCGAGAAAGCAATGTCTTCTTATGCTATAGTCGATAATATGAGCAGAGGAATAGTGAACTCAAGAATTTCGGCTTTCAAAAGAGCGGTTGAGCTTATATATTCAAAATATTATCCTAAATTATTAATTTTACTTCAATATGCGTCAAAAGAAAAATTGGAAACTTTGGAAGAATTTAATAAATTTTTAGAGATTACCGATGTCGATATACTCGGTTATTATACCAAATTAAAATTGGCAAATCAAAAACTTCATGAAAGTAAAATTGAAGCTGCAAAAGAAAATATAGGAAAAAAAGACGAAGAAGAAAAATTAAATAAAATAGAATCTATCGGAGTAAAACTTATTGAAAAATGCGTTTCTTTCAAAAAAGAAGATAATAATATAGAATACGAAACCGACCCTTTTTATACAATTGAAGAAAACGATAAAATTTATAGAATAAAAGTTTTAATAGATTTTTTAGATAGAGAATATTCAATATTGTTTGTTTCAAATAAAGTAAAATATAATTTAGTTTATGATAATTTAGTTAGAACGGATTATAAGTCCGATTTTAATAATATATTTTTATCTTTGTCGGATATAAATTCAAGATTTAACGAATATAGCGAAATTTGTAAAAATATTTTAAAAGTAGAAGAAGACGAAGCTATGAGATTTGAGCAAAGAGTTTCCATGCTTTCAGAGCGAAACGGACAGAGAGCTTATATTTCAAAAAATTTAAAATCTACTGTTATGTCGATTATCAATTCTTTTAAAAAGAAACTTGACAAATTGCTTTTAGATAAAGAAGAGAGAGAAAAAATAATTGCAAATCCAAACGATATATTAACTTTATTTGCAGATATAGGAAATCATAAAAAAAGAGTTCAAGGCTATAATGTTTTAAAAGCATTAACCGAAGCCTATTATTTTATATCTGGTTTTAATTATTTGATAACAGAAGGCGAACTTTCTGGAGCTGGAATTTTAATCGATAAAGCGGAAGAGATTATAGAAGAAAATAAAGAAGAAAAAGACGACAAAGAAGATAAAAAAGAAGAAGAAATAAAAGAAAATAATGAAGACGATAACGAAGTAAATAATACTGAAGAAAATGAAAAAGAAATTAATAACGATAAAGAAGAAAATATAGATACTCTTGTTTCCGATAATATAGACGAAGATGTCAAAGATATGTAAATAATTATTCAAATTGGAGATTATATTTTGTATAAATCAAAAAAAGTAATAATGCTTGAATATATTCCGTTGCGTATTTTAATGGAAATTATATCTTTCTCTCCGTATATATTTGTAGTTTTATTTGCAAAACTTATAGGCGCTTTAATGTATTATTTAGTTCCAAGCGCGAGAAAAGTCGCTTTAATAAACTTAAAACAAGCTTTCCCCGAAAAAACTTACAGAGAAAGAAAAAGAATAGCCAAACGCTCTATGAAATCTATGATAATAACTTTTGCAGAATTTATAAAATCTTCGAGAATGTCGAATAATCAAATATTAAAAAGAGTAAAAATTGAAGGGCTTGAAGATTTTGATAAAGCATTGGAAGACAAAAAAGGAATAATTGCAATTACGGGACATATAGGAAATTGGGAATATATAGCTTTTTATTTTGGAATTCATAAATATAATCCAAAAGTTATATTCAGACCTTTAGATAATCCTAAATTAGATAAATATATGCGTTCTTGGAGAGAAAAAAGAGGAGAAGAATGCATATCGAGATGGGGAGATTTAAGAGATATATTTAAAGCGTTATACGATAATTCGCCCGTTGCATTTTTATGCGACCAAAATTATTTAGACGGAATTTTTGTGGACTTTTTTAATTATCCTTGCGCTACCGCCGTAGGACCTGTGGCAGTCGCTATGAAAACTAAATCGCCTATAGCTATAATTTACGATGTTCCCGATAGATACGGACATCATAAAATAGTAGTTTCGGAAATAATGTATATTGAGGAAAAAGCGAGTAAAGAAGAGACTTTATATTATAATACTCAAAAATATACTAAAAAATTAGAGGAGATAATAAGGAAGTATCCTGAAAATTGGCTTTGGGTTCATCCGAGATGGAATACGAGACCAAAAGGAGAGCCTGAAATATTTTATAAACATAATAATTATAAGTAAATTTTATTTTACTTTGTTTTTTTATAGCTGGTTTATATAATACAATAATTTAAATAAAATTTTATAAAAAATTGTAATAATAACTATTTTGGAGGTATTTATATATGAATATGAATCAAAAAAAATCTTCATTTATGTTTTTTCTAAATTTAGGATTAACATTTACTTTAGTAGGGATTATAATTTCTTTCTTTATATTTTCATACGAGAAGAATTATAAAAAAGATAACTTCACGGTTTACGCTCAAGCCGCTCCTCAAAAAGTCGCTTTTTCAGGTTCTATAGACGGAGCTTTGCAAGTGGAAAGCGCAATTAGAGAAGTAGTTAATAAAAATATGGACGCCGTAGTTAATATATCCACTGAAATTGAAGCGAGACAAACCGAGCAAGACAGATACGCAGACGAGTTTTTTAGATTTTTCTTTGGCGACCAAGTTCCAAGACAGAGAAGAAATCAAAGGTCATTAGGAAGCGGTTTTATAGTAAATGAAGACGGTTATGTTTTATCTAATTATCATGTCGTTAAAGGCGCTACTAAAATAATGGTTTTGCTTTACGGAGAGACTGAAGAGCTTCCTGCAAAATTAATCGGCTATGACGAAGCTTATGATTTGGCATTACTTCAAATAGAAGCGAATAGAACTTTTCCTTATGTCGCTTTGGGCGATAGCGATGCGATAGAGCCTGGCGAGTTTGCAATTGCAATAGGAAATCCTTATGGACTTAACAATACGGTTACTTTCGGCATAGTTTCTGCAAAAGGAAGAAGCGATGTCGGAGCTAATAGATATCAAAGATATATACAAACCGATGTTGCAATAAATCCAGGAAATTCGGGCGGTCCTTTATTTAATATTTATGGACAGGTTATTGGAATAAATACTTTAATATATTCTACTTCGGGCGGAAATATTGGAATAGGTTTTGCAACTCCTATTAATATAGCCACTTCCGTTATGAACGAATTAAAAGAAACGGGAAAAGTGACGAGAGGATATTTAGGAATATATTTGCAAGATATAGACGGAAATTTAGCGAGAGGGCTTAATGTTAGGCAAGGAAGCGGCGTTTATGTAAGCGAAGTTATTCCCGACTCTCCTGCAAGCAGAGGCGGAATTCAAGACGGAGATATTATAATTGAATTTGACGGCGATAAAATGACAAAATCGGCTGATTTATTTAATAAAGTCGCCACTACAAAAGTAGGAAAGCAGGTGACGGTTAAATATTTAAGAGGTGGTAGAGAGAGAAGCGCAAAAGTGACTATAGAAGCTAGAATGGAAGATGCCGAAGAAATTCCAAGCGGAAGAAGTTTGCCTAATAGAGGACAATCAAATAATTCTCGTTCTTGGATGGGGCTTGATGTTTCGGATATAACCCCCGAAATATCTCAAAGACTTCAAATTAGAAATAACGAAAGAGGCGTAGTCGTTCTTAATATATCTCAATCTTCAAAAGCCTATCAATCTGGACTTAGAGCGGGCGATGTTATAAAAGCTATTAACGGAAAAACGATATCTAATATAAGCGATTATAATAATTTCGTTAAATCTTATGGTAATGAAAAATCTTATACGATTACCATTAAAAGAGCGAGAATGACTTATGTTATTATTGTAGAATAATATTTAAGCTTATAAATTAAAAAGAGATGCTAATATGGCTATCTCTTTTTTATTTTTAAAATTTTTTTATATAATTATTTTTTCTCTTGACTTTTTTATAAAATTTGCTAAATTTATATATATAAATAAAAAAAATTAGGTTTATAACAATGAAAAAAATATTTTTAACAATTTTATTAGTAATTGCAGTTTATTCGCATAATCTTAAGGCGGTAAGTTTGTCTATGGGATTTTTAGGACAATTTGCAATAAGCGGAGCGTCTACAAATAAATCTATTCCGTCAGATTTTAGAGATTTTGATTCGGGATTTTCTTTTTTAATCGGAGTAAATCAAAGTTTAGTTAATACATTATCCGTATCTATTTTAGCGGAACTCGGATATTATCATGATTCTTATGATTTCAAACATAATATGTTGGGAGATAGAATAACCGAAAATTATCAGTTTGATAGTTTTCTTATAGGAGGATTTGGAAAATTTCATTTTTCTTTTTTCTCTTTGGGAATAGGCGGAGGAATAAAAATTCCAATTTCGGCAGTTTATAAAAAAGAAATTAACTCAAGCGCCAATAGATATTATTTAAGCAGAGGAGATATAAAAGATATTTTTCAAACTTCTATTATTCCGTATTTAAAAGCTTCGCTTGATTTTAGTATATTTAATTATGCATTATTTGGTTTATATGTTAATTATGATTTTCCAATAAAATTTCAGAAAAATAATTTTATGGATAATATATTAGTAAATAAAAATTATATGACGGGATTAGACATAGGAATTCAACTTGGATATTTCGTCAATTTTGAAAAATATAATAGATAAAAAAAAGGAGTTTTATTTATGAGAAACAAATTTATTATATTTACAATTTTATTTATAATTTCTTTTTATAAATTAGACGCTGCAAATTTTGTAGTCGGTTTTATGGGACAGTTTGGAGCAAGCGCCGCAACTACAGAAAAAGGAAAAATATTTAATTCCGATTTTAGAGAATTTGAAAGTTCTTTTTCAGTTCAGCCTGGAGTTTTCTTTTCTTATTACGATACTATATCGTCTGCAATATTTTTAGATATTGGATATGGAAAAGACAGATATGAATTTAGATATGGAGAAAACGAAAATAGAATAGTTGAAAATTTTAGATTGAATAATATTTCTATAGGACTTTTGCCGAGAATTAATTTTGGATTTTTATCTATTGGAATAGGCGGAGGCGTTAAATTTCCAATTTCAATGACTTATTCAATAGATAATAAAAAGTATAAATTAGATTTGGGCGATATAAGAGACACTTTGAATAATTTTTACTATCCTTATATTAAGGCTTCAGTTGATTTTTTAATCAAAGGTAAAAACAAATTTATGATGGCGCTTGGAGTTTATGCGAATTATGATTTTCCTTTTAATTTGAAAAATAATGGAATGTTAAAAGATATTGCATATAGCAAAGAAAATATTGCATCGTTTGATATTGGTTTTCAAATAGGATTTTATCTTATAAGTTTGTAGAAGTTTCCTATGAACAAATTTTATAAAGAGGCTTTGAATAATTAATATTTAAAGCCTCTTAAATTTTAACAACTCAATTATCATTATTTGAAAAGTCTTTTATAACCAAACCATAATTGTATCGTTACTATTCCGTATAAAATTAATCCGCTTCCTAAAACTATGCTTAAATAAAGCGTTCCAAGTAATGGGTTGAATGTTAATATTATTCCCGCTATTATAGTTAGTATTCCGCTGAATAATGTCCAACCCCATTTGTCGTATCCTTGCTTTTTTAAGTCTATTGAGGAAGCTATTGAAACCGCGCCTCTCACTATTGTAAATATTGCTACAAAGTAGGGTATAGTCGCGGTGCTTATTAATAAATTAGAAATTATTATAATACCGCAAATAGTAGAAACTATTCCGTCAAGTAAAATAATACCCGAACCTATTAAATGTCTTAAACTTACAAAATAGAATATAGAACTTATGCCCGAAAATATCATTAGAAAACCTATAATATAAGCCAACATTACAACCGTTTCAAGCGGATTAAATATTGCGATTATTCCAGATATTATAAGCGCTATTCCAAATATTAACCATAAAACTCTGCTAAATTTACTCATTGTTTCTCCTTTTTAATTTTACAATTTATAGCAAAATTAAATTAACTTAAATTTTTATTTATTATTAGATGTAGATTATACATTATTTTTTTATATTTTCCATATCTATAACTATATCGATTTCAGTTATAGCGCAATTAAGTTTTTTTGAAATTTCTTCTTTTGAAAAACCTTCTTTATAAAGTTTAATAATATTTTCGTTAATAGTTTTTTGATTTTCAATATTATCGTTTTTATTTTCAGTTTTATCAATTTTATTATAAATATTTTTTTTAAATGCAATATCAAGTTTATTTATTAATTCTTCTCTAAAATCTTTATTTAATCCGTTAGCAAATTCTTTAATATTTTCTTTTTTAGTTTCATTTTTATTTTCTATAATTTGAATTTCGCTTTCTTTATTTTCTATTTTATTTTCAATATCTTCTATTTTTATATTCAAATTATTTGTATGATTTTTAGATTTCACTTCGTTATTATTATCTTGATTGTCGATATTCATTTTTTTTAATAATTCGTCCGCTCTGTTTATAGCGTCTTCAAGTATTGAAATTCTACTTAAAGCTATATTATTAAATTCTTTAACCAAAGCTTCTATTTCTTCTCTCGCTTTTGAAGTAGTTTCTCTTTCAAGTCTTTCTCTCGCTCTTGAAACTATATAAATATAAAATAACGGCAAAGCAACCGCCAATATTATTATATTAATTATAACGCTTATTAAAATTTGCATAAAAATTATTTAACCGAAAATATCTATTTTAGAACCTTTCACGGATTCTCCAATTTCTTTTATTTCTATAGATTCAATTATAGAATTATCGTTATTGTCGTCTAAAATAATATTTCTTCTATTTTTTTTTCTATACGAAATATAACCTTGTCCTTTTTTGCCTCTCTGTTCGTCTTTTTTTTCTTTAATTTTATTATCTTCCGAAACATTTTCCGATTTTACAACCGTAGAATCCTTTATAAAAGATTCTCTATGAATATCTTTATCTTCCGATTGCATGGCTATAGTTCTTGCCGCCATTCTCACATGCTCCATACGACCAATATGGGATTGTTGCATGTATAATTGTTGTAAATCTAAAGGGGCTATAGGCATTATTAAATCTCCGTATTTATGCCTTAATTTTATTACTAAATTTAAATATATATTTTTTTCATTTTATTGCAAGTTAAAATAATTTGTATTTTTTATTATTTATTTTAGTATATTGCTAAAAATCTTAATGTATATTAATATAGTAGGGCTATGTTTGAAACGGAAATAAAACCAAAAATAATATATAGAGAAATAAATTGTAAATCGGCAATAAACAAAATAAAAAATAAATTCGGTTTTTGCAACGATTTAAATATTTATAGAGGTTGTTTGCATAAATGTTATTATTGTTATGCCGTTTATTCGCATAAATATATTAATTCGAGAGATTTTTTCAACGAGATTTTTGTAAAGAAAAATATAGCGGAAGTTTTAGAAAAAGAATTATCTTCAAAAAGTTGGAAAAGAGAAACTATAAATTTGGGAAGCGTAACCGACAGTTATCAGAAAGCGGAAGAAGATTATAAGATAATGCCAGATATATTAAAACTTTTAATAAAATATAAAACTCCAATGTGCATTTCGACAAAAAGCGATTTAATATTGAGAGATTTTGAATTGATAGATAAACTTTCAAATATTGTTCCCGTTAGAATCGCTTCAACTATAACAACCGCTTGCGAAAAATTATCTTCTTTAATCGAGCCAAATGTTATAAGTCCGTTAAAAAGATTTGAAACGCTTAAAGAGTTTAAAAAAACTAAAGCGATAGTCGGAGTTCATACAATTCCCGTTATGCCTTTTATAACCGAAGACGGATTAGAAAATCTATTTATAAAAACTAAAGAAAATAATTTAGATTATATTATTTGCGAAGTTTTAAATTTAAAAGGAGAATGCAGAAAAATATATTTAAATTTCGTTAGAAAAAATTTCCTGCAACATTATAAAAAATATCTTTATATTTACAATAATAACGGCGAATTAAAAGAAGAATATAAAAATAAAATTTACAAAAAGATAAAATTTTTAGAAGAAAAATATAATATTAATTACGATTCTAATAATTTTGACAAAGTTTATATTGAAAACGAAACTAATTTATTTAATTATATTTGATTTATTAAATATTTTATTTTCTTAATTTTCTTCCGTTTTTGTCGGTAAATACATC
>ERZ791737.831-NODE-831-length-19697-cov-14.456827_pt1 | contig 19697 bp, 19 predicted proteins | sample MGYA00510042_ERZ791737 | MGnify/ENA primary metagenome ERZ791737 (study PRJEB30046, sample SAMN00791965) | human gut metagenome | study: EMG produced TPA metagenomics assembly of the A metagenome-wide association study of gut microbiota in type 2... | reverse complement strand
AATAAATCAAATCTTGCATAAGTATTCGCCACATATTTTTTACTTTTTTTTATATATTCTTTTTTAATATTATTTTTTTTATCGCTTTTACTTTTCATTTTAATTGTCCTTTTTAAAATTAAAATTTATTCTTTATAAAACATAGTCCCAATTCCTTCGTCAGTAAACATTTCTATCAAAATAGAATGAGGAACTCTGCCGTCAATAATAAAAACTTTATTTACTCCGTTTTTTACAGCGTTTATGCAATGCTGAACTTTAGGAATCATTCCGCCCGAAATATCGCCGTTATCGATTAATTTGTCTATGCTATTAACTTCGATTTTGCTTATCAAAGTAGATTCGTCTTCTTTATCTTTCAAAAGTCCCGCGGTATCCGTCATAAATATAAGAGTTTCTGCATTAACTTTTTCCGCTATTTTTGCAGCAGCCGTGTCGGCGTTTATATTATAAATATTTCCTAAACTATCGCATCCGACTGTCGCAATTATAGGTATATATTTATTATTTATAATCGTTTCAATTAAATTTGTGTCAATATCGTCTATCTCTCCGACAAATCCCAAGTCTTCTTTTTTATGTTTGCTTACTTTAAACATATAATCGTCTATTCCGCAAATGCCAATTGATTTTCCGCCGCAATTTTGAAGAAGCGAAACCAAATCTTTATTTACTTTTCCCGCGAGAACCATTTTCACTATTTCGGCGGTTTCTTTATCGGTATATCTTAAACCGTTTATAAATTTCGATTCCTTTCCTATTTTTTTTAACATTTCGGTTATATCTTTTCCTCCGCCATGAACTACTATAACTTTAATTCCCAAAGTGGAAAGCAAAGCTACATTATGCATAACGCTTTTTTTAAGTTCGGGATTTTCCATAACGCTTCCGCCGTATTTTACGACAACAGTTTTATCTTTATACTTTTTAATATAAGGCAATGCATGATTTAAAATAAAAGCCTTGTCTTTATTTTTTATTTCAATATTTTCTATGCTATCAATATTATTCATTTTTATTTAATCCTCATAATAAATTTTAACTTCTATAAGAGCCGTTTATTTTTACATAATCGTAAGTTAAATCGCATCCCCAAGCTGAGGCTTTTTTATTTCCAGAATTCATATTTATTGTTATTTTAATCTCGTCTTTTTTAAGTATTTTCAAAGCTTTATTCTCGTCAAATTTTAAACCGTATCCGTTTTTAAATACATCCATATCTCCAAATTTTGAAGAAACATTTATCGATACTTTATTAATATCGAATTTGCAATTTGTATAACCTATCGCGCAAGCTATTCTTCCCCAATTCATATCGCAACCGAAAATAGCGGATTTCAATAAATTTGAAGATATAACCGATTTTGAAATTTTTCTTGCTGTTTCAATATCTTTAGCGTTTATAACTTCGCATTCAATTAATTTTGTAGCGCCTTCTCCGTCTTTCGCTATCGCTTTAGATAAATAAGTATTAACCATATTTAAAGCCTTGCAAAATATTTTATAATTATCGTTTTCTTTATCTATGATTTTATTTTTAGCTTCTCCGTTCGATAAAACTACAATCATATCGTTTGTTGAAGTATCTCCGTCAACGCTAATCATATTATAAGTATTTTTTACATCTTCTCTCAAAGCTTTTTGAAGTAATTTTTGACTTATATTCGCGTCTGTAGTTATAAATGCAAGCAAAGTAGCCATATTCGGATTTATCATTCCGCTTCCTTTTGCAATTCCTCCGATTTTAATTTCTTTTCCGTCTATTTCAAAAGAAAAAGATATTTCTTTAATAAAAGTGTCGGTTGTCATTATCGCATTTGCCGTATTTTTTGATGCTTCTTTAGAATTTTTAGCGTTATCAATCAAAGGTTTAATGTTTTTTAAAATCGGTTCTATAGGCAGAGGAACTCCGATTACTCCCGTTGAAGCGACAGCGACATCTTTTTTATCTATATTCAAATATTTAGCCACGCTTTCGCACATTGCTTTTGCTTTTTCAATTCCGTCTTTATTGCAAGTGTTGGCGTTTCCCGAATTGCATATAATCGCTTTTGCTTTTCCGTTTTTTAAATTCTCTTTGCTTACTATAATATTAGCTCCGCAAACTTTATTTTGAGTATAAACCGCAGCCGCAGCGCATAAACTCTCGCTATAGATAATCGCCAAATCTTTAGAAGTTTTTTTCTTTTTAATCCCAGAGTAAATTCCGTTGGCAAAAAATTCTTTAGCTGCGCAGACTCCTCCTTTAATTTCTTTTATATTATTCGTATTATTATTTTTTTTCTTATTATCATTTTTTTCATTTTTCATTTTATTATCCTTCTTTAATTTATTTTTAAAAATTTTATTTAATTAATATTATAAATCAAAAATCAGAAAGCTGGCGGAATCATATTTAATCCCGCATCCTCTTCAAAACCCAAAGCTATATTCATATTTTGTATAGCCTGTCCAGCGGCTCCTTTAACCATATTGTCTATTGCCGAAACTATTATTAATTTATTCGTCCTTTCGTCAATATGAATAGAAATATCGCAATAATTAGAATATTTTACATTTTTCAAATTTGCAATATTTCCAATATTTAAAACTCGCGCAAATTTTGAATCCTTATAAAAATCTTTATATAAATTATAAATATTTTCCAAAGAATTTTTATTTTTCAATTTTGTATATATCGTTGATAAAATTCCTCTGTTAATCGGAAGTAAATGAGGAACAAAAGTTATTTTAATATCTTCGCCGTATATATTCGATAAAGTCTGCTCAATTTCGGGAGTATGTCTATGTTCCGCGATTTTATAAGGTGCGAAAGCTTCATTGCATTCCGAAAAATGAGTATTTAAAGTTAATTCTCGTCCCGCTCCCGTTGCGCCCGATTTTGAATCGATTATTATATCTTCTTTTTCGATTATTTTATTTATTAAAGCGGGCGATAAAGCCAAAGCTATTGAAGTTGGATAACATCCTGGATTGCCAATTATTTTAGCTTTTTTCAAAGATTTTTTATTATAGAATTTATCGAACTTAATTATTTCGGGAATAGAATAAATCGCTTCTTTATGAATATCTTTATATTTATAATCTTTTTTATACCATTTTTTATAATCTTCTTCGTTTGAAAGTCTGAAATCCGCTCCCAAATCTATAAACAATATATTTTTTTCAAAACATTTTTTTGCAATCTCTTCGCTTAAACCCGCAGGCAAAGACGCAAATATAACATCCGAATCTTCAAAAATATTATTTTCGTCAATTAATACTTTATCGCAATATTTATTTAAGTTATTGTATATTTTATCAATAGTTTCGCCGACAAAACTTTTTGAAGATATATTTTTTAATTCTACTTTTGGATGAGAGAGTAAAAGCCTTACCAATTCCGCTCCCGCATATCCCGTAGCTCCTATTATAGACACTTTTATCATTTTAAAACTCCAATTATAACAAAATTTTTTAGTCTTTATTTTAATAGATTAATTTTTTGAAAAATTTAAATGCGGACGATTAACGCCTGAAAGAATCTGCAGATAAGAATATATAATGCAATATTTTTTTATAATTCGTATTCATAATAATTGCCTTAAATTAATTTGAATTTATGATAATATATTTTTTAAAAATGTCAATAATACTAATATTTTGAAAAATAATAATTTTTATTTTTACTATTGAAATAATCTTAAAAAATGTTATTATATACGAACAGAATAAAATATGTAAAAAAGGAGTAAGTAAATGAAAAGAATAATATTAAGTTGTATCGTTATATTTGTGTCATTTGCAACTATTGTATTTGCTCGTGATACTGAAATAAAAATTCCAAATAGTTTGTATAAAGTAAGTGATTATGATAGAAACATAGAAATATATCATACGGAGCGAGGAGGAGCAACTTTAACCAGTGTATGGGGCTATATCATACAAACGAATATTTATTATAGAAATAACTTAAAAACATGCTATCTTGTATTTGATTTAAATCCTAACGCAAATTCAAATGCAGATTTTTATTCTATTATATTTTATGATAAAAGTGAAAGTAATAAAGTTGTTTTGAATTTAAATATATCTGACAAAAGAGAAAAATTATTTAAAGATGGCGATGCTACTATTCATTTAAGAAATTTACAAGAGATAGTTAGAAGACAGCATAAATTGTCCGATTCTGAGATAGATTCTTTAATAAAATTAATTGAAAATAGCAAATTTGAAATATATGTAAAGTTTATACAAGGGAAGGGTTATTATCCACTAACTAAATCTGATTTTAATAAAAAACAAGCTAAATCCTTATATACTTTATTAAAATTTTATAAAGAGATTAAGAATAAATAGTATATTTATTCTTTGTCGGTTTATAAAAATTATAATTTTAGTATATTACAATTAAAAAAAATTAAATCTAAACTTATAAAATATCAAAATCAATTTTTTAAATAAATATTGGATATACATAATTTATAAAAATTATATTCAGAATAAAAATTATGCCTGTTAAAATTTTTTCAAGGAAATATTTAAAATGAATAATGAAATAAAAACTAAAATAAATAGAAATACTTTTATGATAAATGACGAGTCAGAAGAAGATAATAAAAAGAGAGAGATTATAAAAAATATTTTAATAAACGAAGAAAATAAAAATAAATCCGATTTGCATAATTATTTTTTGAATAATAAGAAAGAAGCAATTTATAAACATCTCCCCTATTTCGATATTTACGAAAGACATTTTTCAAAATATAGAGGAAAAGATATTAATCTGCTTGAGATTGGCGTTGGATATGGCGGTTCTCTTAAAATGTGGAAAAATTATTTTAGTAAATTAAATCCAAACGCAAAAGTGAATATTTATGGAATAGATAAAAAAGAAAGAAGCAAAAAATTTGAAGAGGACGGAATAAAAATTTTTATAGGCTCTCAATCCGACAGAGAATTTTTAAGAAGATTAAAAAATGAAATTCCAAAATTAGACATATTAATTGACGATGGCGGACATATCCCCGAAGAACAGATAATAACATTTGAAGAGATGTTTGAACATATAAATGACGGCGGTTTGTATTTTTGCGAAGATATTTACACTTCTTATTGGAACGATTATAAAAATAAATCTTCTTTTATAGAATATGCTAAAAAATTAATTGATTATTTAAATGCATATTGGAGTTTGGAAGGAGACGATTTGAATGCAAATTATTTTACCGATTTCGTATATTCTATGCATTTTTATGATGGAATAGTCGCTATAGAAAAGAAATTAAGAGATAAAAGATATATTGATATTTGTCAGCAGGCTTCTATTGGGAAATTATATAGACTATAAAATTAAATTTATATAATATAATGCTTGACATTTTATAATAATATGTTATAATAATTCTAAATTTTCAAATGAAATGGGTAGGTGGCCGAGCAGTCAATGGCAGCAGACTGTAAATCTGTCGACGGAAGTCTACGGGGGTGCGAATCCCTCCCTGCCCAAATCTTTTTATAGTTTTAAGAAAAAATAAAAATGAAGGAGATATTTTGGCTATAGAATTTTATGACGGATATATATCTATAGTTATAGAATCCAATCTCGTTTTGCCCGAAGAAATAAAAAAATTCGTAGAAGATTGCGAAGAAGCTTGTTCGATAAGAATGCCCGCGGTCGTTTTGGATATGCGAAATGTTAAAGAAATAAACAGCGCGGGAATATCAAAAATTCTCAAATTATACAAAGATTTACAATCTATAAAAATAAAATTATTTATGGTTAATGTAGACGAATCTATCAATCAAATTTTTAAGGATTTAATGCTATTTACTCTTATTAAAACTTTTGATAATACAAAAGAATTTTTATTATAATTTTAAACTCTATAAAATGGTTTATTGCGATTAATATACTTTTTATATAAATTGTAGAAATAATATAATCAATTTTTTATTCTCGTATAATTTCCGCATTTTTAAAATTATATATGCTAAATATATCGTAAATAACATTAGTAAGTTTAGGGCTTTGCATCACTGTTCCCGTATAATAGAATATAGGTATAATAGCCATATCGTTCATTGCGATATCTTCAGCTTTATGCAAATATATACTTCTTTCGCTATCGCTTTTAGAAATTGAAGCTAATCTCAAAGTTTCGTCAAAATTTGAATTGCTATATCTTCCCTCGTTAAGGACATAACCGCTTTTAACTAAAGATAAAAATGCTACAGGATTATTATATCCTCCAACCCATCCTTGTCTCGCCATATCAAAATTGCCATCTCTTCTGGTTTGCAATAAAACCGCCCATTCTTCTTGCTTAATAACCATATCGATATTTAAATGTTTTTTTAGCATATTTTGAATACTCTCTGCAACCGTAATATGAAATCCTGGATTAGTTATAAATTCAAATACGGGAAAATTATCTCCGTTTGGATAGCCCGCATCTGCAAGTAATTTTTTAGCTTCTTCAACATTTTTCTGATAATCCTCTTTTTTAGTTGAAAAATATTCTCTTTTCTTAATTCTAAAATCGTTATTAGAGTCTGCATCCTTTATATCGTAAGGCACTATAGCCGCCGCTGGAATCTCGCCCGCTTTCATTATTGTATTTACTATATAATCTCTATCTATTGCCAAAGATATTGCTTTTCTAACTCTTGCGTCATTAAAAGGCTTCTTTCTATGGTCGACTTCGTAAAAATATAGAGAGATATTAGGGACAACTTTTGCTATGCCTTCTTTAATCAATCTTTCTCTATCATTGGGAGGCGTTGTTTTATAAAAATAAATATCTTCGTTAAGAATACCTGCCATAGCCGTATTAACATCGTCTATAAGCTCAAAATTAATAATGTCGGGCTTTACTGATTCATAATTCCAATAATTTGTATTTTTCTGCATTGTAATTCTTAAATCATGTTCCCATTTTACAAGCTTAAAAGCGCCGTTTCCTATCATTGTTTCAGCGGATAAAGTCCAGCCGTCTTCATTTTTGCTAACAATATCCTCTCTTAAAGGAGTATATGAAGTATGGGTAATTAATTCTGGAAAATATGGAACGGGATATTCCAATTCTACATATAAAGTATTATCGTCCAAAGCCTTTACGGATAATTTATCTTTGTCCATGTTTCCAAGTATAATATCATGAGCGTTTTTTATAACATCTAAATATATAGAATATGAAGAACCTGATTTTGGGTCCACTATTCTTTTCCATGCATATACAAAATCATTAGCCCTAACGGGAACTCCATCCGTCCATTTTGCATTGCTTCTTATATTAAAAATATATATTGTATTATTATTAGAAGAAATCCAACTTTCAGCCGTCCCTGGTATTATATTGCCGTTTTCGTCTTTAATTGTTAGGTTTTCAAACAAATGCGTAGTATATATCATAGCATCTATTGCCGAGTTTATAGTCGGGTCTATACTTTGAGGCTCTGGTCCGACAGAAACCGTAATTTCATTTAAATTATTTTTTATATCAGAATTTTCTTTATTGCAAGAAATTAATAGAATAAAGATAATCGAAAATAATATTATAATCTTTTTCATAATAGTATCCTTATTAGTAAAATAGAAATTTTAATTAGTTATTTATGGTAAAATATAATAAATAATTCAAAAAGTCAAGTAAAATTTTATAATTTTCTTATAAACTTATATCTATATTTATTGAATTACGATTTATAAAGTTTAATTACGCAAAGAATATAAATAAATTTAGTTATATATTAAAATCCAGCATAAGCGATGGATTTAAATTTATACTGCTAAATTAAAAAAATCAAAATAAATAATGGTATAAACCAATAGATATTGCCATAAAAAATACTAATAAAATTGTTTTTGCTTCTTTACAGACAAAAGAAATAGTCTTTTGTGTTATTTTTATCGGTAGAAAAAATAACTTGAATTTATATGCTTTTACAAAAAAATAGAAAAAAATATTTGAAATTCTTTAATAAAAATAAAATCTATTAAATATTATAAGACTTTTTTCTCTTTGCATCTATCTGTCTTCGAATCTCTTTTAAATTCTTAACGAATATAGTATCTTTTTTTATATCTATTTTTCCCGCTTTCAATTTCAAAACTTTTTGCACTTCAATCGGTTTTATCGCGCACCAATTTGCAATATCGTTTATAGTCGCTTTCAATTCTTGAGGACTATTATAATCTTCTCTATTTATATTTTGAAGTTCGGCAAGAAGCAATAAACAATCGTATATTCTTAACTCTGTTTCGTTTAATTGCAGTATCAAAAGTCTTCTTTTTGAATCGAATATTCTTTTTGCAAACATTTTTGAGAGTTTAAGAGCCATTTCCGTATTATTTGCAAGAACTGTTTGAAAATTTTCTTTTTGTAATTCTAGTAAAACCGTAGGCTCGTTAGCTATTGCCGAAGCGCTTCTTGTAGTGCCTTCCAAAATTGCCATCTCTCCAAAAAAATCTCCAGGGTAAACTATATTAAGAAGTTTTTCAACATCTTTAATTACTTTCATTATTTTAACCGAACCGCTTTGAACCATATAAAATTTATCGCCTTTTTCAAATTCCAAAAATATAATATCGTCAGTATCGTATTTCTTTGTATGCGAAGATATATTATTATCCATTTTTATTCCTTATTTTTTATTAAAGTTTTGATATATTTTCTTCCGCTTCTTTTGAAATATTATCATTAGGTGGCATTAACGCCGCTTTTTGATAATACGCTTTCGCTTTTTCTTTATCTCCCGTTTTTTCGCATGCTTTACCTAAAAAAAGTATAGCCTCTTTTACATTTTGAGATTTCGGATATTTTTTTATTGCCGAAAGCAAAATTGAAGAAGCGTTATCGTATTTATCTATATTATAATAACATTTTCCCATATAAAATATAGAATTTTCCGTTATAGTTTCATTTTCGTTTTTCAGCAAAGCGTTAAATAATTTTATAGAATTAATATAATCGCCGTTATCGTATAATTCTAAAGCCTTATTATAATCTTCGTTGTTAATATCGTTATTATAAGAATTATTTTCATTAATAATATCGAGAGGAGGAGCTATATCGCTGTCGTCCGTTATATTTAATTTTTCTTTACAGGCTTTTATTTTATTTTCAACCGTATGATAGAAAGCCGAATTTTCATCCGCATATTGAAAATATCTTTTATAAGCGTATAAAGCGTTTTTATATTTTTGATTTTTAAAATAAAATTCTCCGATATTGTATAATCCCTCTAATTGATTAGTCTCTTCTTCATCTTCCGCTTTTTCTACAAGCTTATTTACTTTTTTATTTAATCTTCTAAGCTGATTTGAAAATACTCTTAACATTTTTATTATTATAGATTTATTTTTAGCCACTAAATTTTCAAATTCTTCGTAAGTAATAATTATAACGACACAATCGCTTAAACATTGAACTGTGTCTTCTTGAGGATAATCTCCAAGCAGACTTTTTACTCCGAAAAATTCTCCAACATTTATAGACTCTCTTGCTTCATATCCCGTTTCTTCCGATAAAAATATACTTTGAGCTCGCCCTTCTTTTAATATATAAACTCTATCGGATTTATCGCCAGCAAAATATACCACAGAACCAGCTTGATATACTCTTGTTTGCATCTATTAATTTCCTTAAATATTGTTTAAACTGTTTTTTAATTGTATCATTTATAATACTTTTTTCAAGTTTTTTATATATTTTTATCTCTCAATTTATTAATCATATCTATAGTTTCAATATCGATTTTTGTATTTCTATTTTTCAAATCGTTTATTATAATAGCAATATCAGAATCGTTCATATTTTGCCCGAATTTTGCTTTAGCCGTCATATTTTTTATTTTTATAATTCCGACAAAAGTGCGAATTTCAGAACCTTTAAATTGTCCTTTATCCATCGACATATTAATATCTTCGGGTTCATACTTTTTTACAAGCTCGTATAAAACTTTTCTCTTTTTGGATAAATCTTCAACGACTTCAAATTTTCCTTCTATAAAAACGGAAAAGAAAAATTGTGTTGGTATCATAGTATTATTAAGAAAACTTGAAGGAATATAAGAATAAACTTTTGAAGCCGTAAGAGAAACTTCGGGATTATTTTTATACTTCATACTTTATCCCCATTATAGCTTATAGAATAATTAAAATTAAGATTGATATTTTTTATATAATATTATATTATTAAAGTTAAATAAATTATAAAAGAAAAATATATGAAAAAATTCATTGTAATATTTTTATTTGTATCGGCGCTTGCCTATTCTTTTCCTTACAAAATGTATACGGGAATGACGGGAGCTTTAAGACTTGGCGGAACTCTTTATTTGGATAATTCAAAAATAAAAAAAGGAAGCAAAGAATATACTTTATCAAGTCCGATAATGCTTAATTTTGGAGTGTTAAGAAATTTCGATATATTTGCAAGAGTTCTTCCTATAACATATTTGCCTAAAGTCGGAGTCGGAATAGAAGGACAACCTCAATTTTCGATTATGCCGAGATATCAATTTTTTAACGGTTTTATAGGAGCGGTTGAATTTTTATTTCCAGGCTCTTCAAAACAAAAATTTGGAATTAATCCGCAATTGCATTATTTAATAGGTTTGGGCGATTTCTTTACAATGTTTGCCAATTTAGAATTGCCAATGTATTTTAAGGATACGAGAGGAGTCGTTGAATCGATAAGATTAAAATTTGCAGTCGGAGTATATCCAGGCTCTTTATTCGGTTTTTCTTTAGCGGGAATATATTTGGAATATCATTTTGCTTACGATTTTTATAATAAGGCTGTTTTATATTTAAATCATTTAGGACCTGGAATTTATTTGGTTTTAAATAACGAAGCGAGTTTATCTTTGAATTTTAGTATTTATTGCGAACAATTTGCAAGCGGTTTCTATTGCGGAATTGGAGCTTATATTTCATATACTTTTGATTTTAATAGGTTTATAAAAAATTAAATAATGAAAAATATAAATATAACCGAAGAATACTTTTTACAACATAATAAAATAAAATTTTCAGATACGATGCATAAAGATAAAAATAAAAAAATTATTCTAAAAAATAAAAAATCAAATATAAATAAAAAAATCGATGCAATAAATAAAATTGATAATACAAATAATAATGAAATTAAAAACGAAGAATTAAAAGAAATATATTTAGAAGTAAAGCAATGTATGAAATGCGAACAATTATGTAAAACGAGATTAAATGTCGTATTTGGACGAGGCGATGAAAATCCCGATATAGTTTTTGTTGGCGAAGCTCCAGGCGCTGACGAGGATAGATTGGGCTTTCCATTCGTTGGAAGAGCGGGAAAACTTTTAGACAAATGGATTGAAGAGTTTAAAATAAATAAATATAATTTTTATATAATGAACGCCTTAAAATGTCGTCCGCCAGAAAATAGAGACCCTTTGCCTGAAGAAAAAATTAATTGCAGAAACTTTTTTACGCGTCAGCTTGAAATACTTAATCCTAAAATAATATGCGCGCTTGGACGACATGGTTTTGGAAATTTAATCGAGTTTGATTTGAAAATGCCTTTTGGAAAAGCAAGAAGTAAAATTCATTATTATAAAAATAAAGATAAAGAAGTTCCCGTAATTGCTACTTATCATCCCGCTTATATTTTAAGAAATCAAAAAGAAGAAGTTAAAGTAATAGAAGATTTTAAATTTATGTTAAAAGAATTAAATAATATTATCGGAGAATAATTGAGAATATATTTTTTTATTATAGTTTATATAATTTTCTGTTTTAAAAATTTTATTTTTGCAAATTCATTGGAAGAATTAGACGATTTAAGCGATTATAAGGAAATCGATAAAATTCAAAATTCAAATATTCCCGAAAAACCAAATATATTTGATAAAATAAATAATAGAGAAAGCGTAAGAAATATGATATTAAATATTTCTTTATATTTAGAAAATGGCGGCGATATAAATGTAGCGGATAATGAAGGAAATACTTTATTAATGAAATCGGTTTATTTAGGATATTACGATTTAGCGGATTATATTTTATTAAATAACGCCGATATTTCATTGACTAATAATAACGGAGAGAACGCTTTAATTTTGTCCGCCGATTATCCTTATATAATAAATTTGATTTTGAATAATAATATTGATAATTTAGATAGCGCAGATAATAAAGGAAAAACCGCATTATTTCATGCATGCGAGTTTGGAAATTTAAATTCGGTTAGAATATTAATAAAAAGCGGAAGCGATATAAACAAAAGAGATATTTTTGGAAAAACTATTTTAATGTATGCCGTTGAAAGCGAGAATTTGGAACTTATAAAATATTTAATTGAAGATATTGAAGTCGATATAAACGAAAAAGACGATTGGGGACAGAATGCAATATTTTTTGCAACAAAAATAAATATAGCGAGATATTTAATTTATAAAGATATTGATTATTCAGAGCCTAATTCAATAGGATTAAAAGCCTATGAAGTTTTAAGATATAACGGTTATAATAATTTGTCGACATATTTAAAGAAATTAGAAAAGAAGTAGTTTTAAAATATTTTAAGAATTCCTGTGAAGCGAGATTTATTTTTAATAATTTTAATCGATTAAACTATTGACAAATTTTTTAAATATTGTATAATTTGAAAACATTTAATTGATTGAATTTAAAAATTGATTAAATAAAACTAAAAAAGAAATTTTAAAAGCGAGGATTTAAATGATTAAAAACGCAGTTAACATGTCATGTCATGTCATGTCATGTCATGTCATGTCATGTCGCCAATCATTTAAACTTTTCGCTCTTTTCTATTGCAAAAATCTTTTCATTAAATCAATTTATATTTTGTCCGTTCTTTGCGGGTATCTTAAAAACTTTGATAGCTTACATAGAGGAATCTCTGTTTAGTTATAAAAAAATTAAATTCAAAAGGAGATTTTTAAAATGAATATTTTAAAAACAAAAAAATTATTTACCTACATGGTTGTAGGAGCTTTAGTTATGGCTTTATCTATAAGCTGTAAATCGAACGAAGACCCAAATAGCGGAGATACGAAAAAAGAAGACCAAAAAACACAGGAAAGAACATTCTCCTATTATGCGGGAGATTGGTGGAGCAACATAGCTGGAAAAGAAACTAAATTTATTACCATAAATGCTGACGGTTCTATGGTGATATATGATAGTAAGGGGGTAGGTAGCAATATACCAGTTTCTTCAACTTATATAAAAAAAACTAGCGATATAAGTTATACCGCTACGGTGACTGCTGAAAGTGGCACTAGTGAACAATATATTTTTACTTTCAGTAGCGACACTCAAGGAACGGTTACGATTTACTCAGATGAGTCTGCTCCTACACCTATAACTAAAAAATAATAAGATTAGTTGACATTATAATATAAATATAATTTTTCACACATTCAAGAAACCGAAGACTGGCAACTGCCCGCTTTAGCGTAAGTCTTCGGTTTTTATATTTTAAAGTGTAATTCGTTTTTATTTTGCCAATTGCTTCGTCCATTTTTATTTTGTTTAGTCATTGCGAGCCGAATGAAATGAGGCGTGGCAATCCAAACATATAACAAGGGGTTGCAACCCCTTGTTATCAGAAAAAGCGCTATTCCAAATTTGGATTACTTCGGTTTTTCGCTAACAGCGGGCTTTAGCCTCAAAACATCGCAATGACGGAATAAAGACTTCGTCCTTTGTTTTTTATTAAAAATATATTTAAAAATTTTTCAATAATCCGAAAATATTTAATAGCATAATCGGAGTAAATATGAATATTAAAATTGTTTTACTGTTTATTATAATAAATATTTTTCTTTTCGCGCAATATACTGCAAATAACGATATATTGATTAATACGGGAGCGGGAAGAGTGGACTATACTACTTATACAATTTATGCGGACGCTACCGCCGATATGATTACAGATAAAGCATTGCAACCCGAAGCTTTTTTAATATTGCAACAACAAGCGGAAGAAGAGACAATAAAAACTTTATACGACACTTTAGCGAGAGTTTCGATAAATAGCGATTATACGATATATAATTTAATGGAAAGCGATAAAATTTTAATGGAAAAAATTATGGATTCTCTTAATAATACGAGACTTATTGGCGTTTCATATCCGACAAGAACAAGCGTTAGAGTGCTTATGGCTTTAGATATAATAACAAATAATTTAATTTCCGATTTTATTAATAGCGTTGACGCGTATAAAACCGAGCCTATAGTAACTTATTTTGACGCGGGAGAAGATTATGACAGTTTGGTTGTAGACGCGAGAAATATAGGTTTTAATCCTTCTTTATTTCCTACGATTTATGACGAAGATGGAAACGCTATTTACGATATAGCTTATATAGATAAAAAATCTGCCGCTACAAACGGTTATATAACATATTCAACAAATTCTTATTTAACAAACGAAAATATTAAAAATATTATAGGAACAAATCCTTATAATGTCGTGGCTTGGAGGACGCGAGGAAGACTTTCAAGCGATTTGGTTATAGGAAACGAAGATGCAAGCATAATAATGAGCGGAGCAAAATTGAAAAACGCTTTGAAAAATTGTAAGGTAGTTTTTATAATAGATTAATATTTTTCTTTATCAAATATATACTTTTATAAAAAATAATTAAATTATTTTCTAATATTTTTTAAATTAGATTGTATATTCATTATATTTTATCTATATTTTCTATATAATACTCTCTCATATTTTCTGGAGTTATTAAAATTTTATCTTTATTTTTGTTAAAACAATAAGCGAAATAACCAAACGAACCGTTGGAAACTATTTGATGTTTGCAATTCATCATTAAAAATAAATCAAAATAGCCTTTGTCATTATCATTTATATCGACTATAGAAAATAAAACGGTTGAAGAAAGTTTTTTTATAATATTATTTTTTACATAATCAATATCGTCCGAAAAAATAAAAAATTTGGGCTCTTTAATATTTTTTATTATTTCATTAATAGAATTAATATAATAATTATCTTCAACAATACCGTATAATTTAAAATCGCCTCTCCTCACATGAATAGATACAGAATTACAATTTCTTATTTCATTTAAAATATATTTATTTTTATCGTCCAATTTCTCGTATAAATAGGTTTCAAAATCAAGTTTATTCTTAATTATTTCTTTTATTTCGTAAAAACAATTTTTATCATAAGGAGTGCCGTCTAAATATATATTTTTATATTCTAATAATAAATCGTTAAATTGATATAAAGGATTTGAATTAAACTGAAAGCAACTTTTGTAAATATTTATTTCATAATCATTCGCTATTTCAAAATCTAAATCTGGAAAGATTTTTAATAAATCAAAGTTTATATTTAATTTTTTAATATCGTCTAATCCGTTATATTTATACCAATTTATATCATACTTCACTTTTTTATTATATTTTTTCTCTATATATTTGCCTAAAATATATTTTCTTATCTGTCCGCAAAGTCCTTCTCCAACCCACAAAATAACCAAATTATCATTCTGTTTTATTTTATTATTCAAATTAATTAAATATTCGGTTCTATAAAAATTCTTTACCGCATCTATTAAAAAAGTCTTTAGAAATTTTCTTAAATGTTTAAAAGGTATAAACCAAGCGATTTTATTAATTAATATTTCATAATTATAATAATTCATTTATATAACCTCTATTTAGAATTAGATAATTTTTTAAGTCGTTTATAAAATTTCTTATGATATTTATTAAACAATATCTTTTTCATTTTCCATCTTAAATTTTTAAAAGGAATTAACCAAGTTTTAGAAACTATATCGCTATACATACATCTTATATCTCTTGTAAAATTTATCGGTTCTTTTCCGTCTTCAAAATTTGTAATTACTTTTGCATTATACAATTTGCTTAAAATAGAAAATATGCTTTGGTCATGTCTATGCTCTACAAAACCGTCAAGATTTTTTATTACCGAAGGAGTATCGTCAGCCAAATTAAAATTATCGTAAAATACTTTAAGCCATTCGTTTACAAATCGAATAGTTTTATCCGTCTTTTTAATTATTAAAGAAGTCGCGCATCTCGTATTTGTATCCGTTATTTCTTTATTATTCAAAACATTAAAATAATTAAATAAATCGGATTTTGTATAAAATTTATCGGGAATTCTCAATTCAAAAGCGACAATTTCGTATTTTTCGGCGCATTCTATATAATTTTTCATTTTATCAATATATTCTTTTTTGAGATGGCAGCCCGCATCGGCGTAAACTAATATGTCTCCGTCCTTTATTTTCTCTAAAGATTTTAAAATTATATAAGGTTTCCAACACCAATAACCGAAACCTCTAACATTATAATTTAATTTATCATTAAAATGATTTTTAAAATCTTTTCCTAAATTTAATTCTTCGTATAAAAATATGTCTTCAAATATATTCATTTCAATAGCTTGATTATAAAATCTTTTTAATGCAGGAAGCAAATATAAATTGGCAAAACTACAAATATATATTTTTGAATTCATAGTAGTCCGCCTAAAAATGCAATAGCAAAACGCCCTGAAAAGAATGCAGGGAAATGAAAAATTTTAAAGTTATCGCTTGGCTTGGCTTGGCTTGGCTTGGCTTGGCTTGGCTTGGCTTGGCTTGGCTTGCGAATTCTCAAGTCTAATTTATTAATAATACAATTAAATATTCTCATTTGCAAATTATTATACATTAAAATAAATAATTGTCAAGTATAATTATTATTTAATAAAATAAAAATATAGTTGATAATTTTGTTTTTTAATATATTATTAATTAGAATTCGATTTAATAATAAGGAAAATATTATGCGTTTATCCAAACTCTTTATGCCGACTTTAAAAGAAGCGCCAAACGATGCGATTATAGCGTCAAATAAATTAATGATTAGAGCGGGATTGGCAAGAAAAATATCAAACGGTTTATATTCTTATTTGCCTTTGGGAGTTAGAGTATTAAATAAAATTTCAAATATTATAAGAGAAGAAATGAACGCTATTGGAGGCAACGAATGCATAATGCCTTTGCTTGTTTCAAAAACTTTGCTCACTCCTTCGGGAAGATGGGAAAGATTTAAAAAAGAATTATTTAGATTAAAAGATAGAAACGATATTGATATGGCAATGGGACCGACTCATGAAGAAGCTTTTACTATAACCGCTAAAAATGAAATTCAATCATATAAAGATTTGCCTTTAATATTATATCAAATAGAAACAAAATTTAGAGACGAAATTAGACCGCGTTATGGAGTTATTCGTTCAAAAGAATTTATTATGAAAGACGCTTACTCTTTTAATATGACAAAAGAATCTTTAGATAAAAGTTATAACGATATGAGTAAAGCTTATACAAAAATTTTTAGGAGAATGGGATTAAATACCGTGAGCGTAAAAGCCGACAGCGGTGCTATGGGAGGAGAAGGAAGCGAAGAGTTTATGGTTTTAAGCGAAGTTGGAGAAGAGACAATAATTTTTTGTTCAAAATGCGATTATCGCGCGAATGTAGAAAAAGCGGAAGTTAAAGCGGAAGAGATTGCAAAACAATATACCGATAAAGATTTAGAAGAAGTTTATACTCCGAATATAAAAACGATTAACGATTTGGAAAAATTTTTTAATACTACTGCGGATAATTTTATTAAAACGATTTTATACAAAACGGAAGAAAACGAAGTAATAGCCGTTATTATAAGAGGCGATTTGGAAATTAACGAAACAAAATTATCAAACTCTTTGGACGGACTTGAAATAGAATTAGCGAACGAAGAGACAGTTAAAGAAATTACGGGAGCTAAAGTAGGATTTGCATCGCCTATAGGATTAAAAAAGAAAATTAAAATATACGCCGATTATTCAATTAAATCTATTTCGGATGCGATAGTCGGAGGAAATAAAGACGATACTCATATAAAAAATGTAAATGTTGAAAGAGATATTAAAGCGGATATTTGGGGAGATTTTAGAGCGGCGAAAGAAGGAGATAAATGTCCTCAATGTGGAGAAAAATTATACCAAAAAAAAGGTTTGGAATTAGGACATATTTTTAAATTGGGAGACAAATATACTAAAGCTTTCGATTTTAAAGTATTAGACGAAAATAATAAAGAAGTTTTTCCAATAATGGGTTGCTATGGAATTGGATTAAATAGAACTTTAGCTTCTATTATAGAACAAAACTTTGACGACAAAGGAATAATTTTTCCGATAACAGTCGCTCCTTACGAAGTTGTAATAATTGCCGTTGATAAAGAAGGAGAAAATTCTTTTAATAAAGCTATTGAAATTTATAATTCGCTTAATTCTATTGGAATTGAAACTTTATTTGACGATAGAAATTTAAGGCTCGGCGTAAAATTAAACGATTGCGATTTAACGGGAATTCCAATGCGAATAATTATAGGAAAAAAATCATTAGAAAAAGGAATTGTTGAGTTTAAATTAAGAAATTCCGCTCAAAGCGAAGAGATTAAAATTGGCGATATTGTCGAATATGTTAAAAATAAAAAAGAAGAATTATTTTATGAAATTAATCGAAGTAAAAAATAATATTTTATTAGGGTTTGATAAATTTGCAAAAGAAAATCAATTTAAAATAGTTAAAAAAGATTTCGCTATTAAAAAAATTACAAAAGAATATATTTGCGCTTTCGATTTTACTTATAATTATTGGCAAGATGAAATTCACTTATTCCCGTTTGCTACAATTAAAATAAATCAAATTCATGATATATGCAAAATAAACGGTTATGATTTAAATTACACGGCTTTTATAAATCTTTTGTTTCTTGAAAAATACGCGAAAAATAAATATGACGAAAATACTCATTGGAAAATGCAATATAATCAAAAAGATAGATTTAAAATTTTTAGCTTAAACGATATCGATAAAATAATTGATAAAACATTAAATTTAATTTATAAATACGGATTAAATTATATTGAAAAATATTCAAATATAAAATCTATCGACAATCTATATAATAAAAATCCGTTTGATTATAATCCAAATTGTTCTGGACTTAATACTCATTGTATAATAGGTTTAATTTTAGCTAAATTGTTGAAAAATAAAAACTATGATTAAGTTGAAAGAAATTTATTCTAAAATAACAGTAGAAAGTAGTTATAATAATTGAGTGAAACGGACAAATCAATCCAAAATAAAAAAGGCATCGTAATTAAATACGATGCCTTTTAATTATTCTTTTTATCTCTATAATTATTGTTTAGTTAGATTTCCCGTATAAGTAGCCGAGTAATCAAGTCCGTTGCCAGAAACTCCCGTTTGGTATTCAACTTGAGCTTTGGTAGGAGCTGACGCATTATCTAAAGTTATTTTTATATATTCTTTTCCGGTCATTCCAGCATCGGAATATTCTACGCTTGCTTCCACAACTTTATTGTCGCCAGAAGTGAATAATTGTGCTTCTCCTAATGACATAAAGCTAACTTTATTACCTGCTATTATTAATTCAGAGTCTCCGTTTGGACCTACTCTATAAGTATCTGGTAGTCCGATTTCAGATGGTCCGTTTAAAGCCGTTCGAGTGAGAGTGCCTGTAAATGTAGCATTTCCAACAGTTGCAGCATTACCCGAAGCGGTAGGTATATTTGAAATACCGCCTTCACTTCCCGTTTTGTCGTCATTTTTGCAACTTATCGAAAACAGGATAATAAACGATA
>ERZ791737.829-NODE-829-length-19712-cov-94.285344_pt1 | contig 19712 bp, 15 predicted proteins | sample MGYA00510042_ERZ791737 | MGnify/ENA primary metagenome ERZ791737 (study PRJEB30046, sample SAMN00791965) | human gut metagenome | study: EMG produced TPA metagenomics assembly of the A metagenome-wide association study of gut microbiota in type 2... | reverse complement strand
TACCTTTTATTTACTAGGATTCCTTAGCCTGACGGCTATGGGATTGAATCCGCCCAAATATACAAAGCAAACTGTTATCGGGCAGATTCAATCTGCCCCTACAGTAAAACGACTTATCCTTTCAGCCCTCCATAATAGGCATCCAACAATTTTTTAGCAGCTATAAATGAAGTCAGACGTCCGTTCAACACTTCATTTTCTTTTACCGGAAGCATGGCAGCTATCGTTTCATTATTATAGAAGCTATCACGAAGATGCTCATTGATAGACTCATACATCCAGTACTTAGCTTGCTCGTTCCGGCGATATTCAAAGTATCCGTTTGCTTTCACAAAATCAAAATATTCATCAATCATATCCCATATTTCTTTGATGCCGATACCATAGAAACCGGAATAAGTCAGCACCTTAGGGCTCCAACCCGAATCGGGAGCCGGAAACAGATGCAATGCATTGCGGAAATGGCTGGCTGCCAGTTTGGCTTTTTCAATGTTACTACCATCAGCCTTGTTTATCACAATGCCATCCGCCATCTCCATGATACCTCTCTTTATGCCTTGCAATTCATCACCTGTACCTGCCAGTTGAATCAACAAAAAGAAGTCCACCATGGAATGCACGGCAGTTTCGCTTTGTCCCACTCCCACTGTTTCCACAAATATCTTATCAAACCCTGCCGCTTCACAAAGAATAATCGTTTCACGGGTTTTGCGGGCTACTCCGCCCAAAGAGCCTGCTGACGGGCTAGGGCGTATAAACGATTCCGGATGAACGGACAGCTTCTCCATACGGGTTTTATCCCCCAAAATACTTCCCTTGGAACGTTCGCTGCTGGGGTCTATGGCAAGGACAGCAAGTTTACCGCCTTTTTCGAGAACATGGAGTCCGAATACATCAATCGAAGTACTCTTTCCGGCACCGGGCACACCACTGATGCCGATACGTTGGGATTTGCCCGAATAAGGCAAACATTTCTCAATTACTTCCTGGGCAATAGCTTGATGCTCCGGCTTAACGCTTTCTACCAAAGTGACTGCCTGGCTTAATACCGTTACATCACCTTTCACGATTCCTTCTACATACTCGCCTACGGAAAACTGGCGACGGCGAGGTTTCTTATTCAGTTTCAAGTAAGGATTTACAATGGATGGCTGGGCAATTCCTTTGTTTACAGTCAATCCTTTATATTCTTCACTATTTTCAGGATGTTCCATAGTTATTTTTTTGAGGTTACTTTTACTTTGATAATTATCTTCGGGTTGTTAGGATCGTTGGTTATCATCAAGACACGCGGGCTTCCCTTCACTTTTTTCAGGTTATTGCCGAAAGCGGTAATCTTCATCTTGGTAGATGCACCCGGTTTCAGGACACGTTTCTTCAACTGAACGCCCAAGGCAGAGTTAAATACCTGCAAGTCACGAATTTCCAGATTCGATTTTCCTTTATTCGTTACAATGATCGTATGAGATTTCTTTTCATCGCTTGCCAATGTACCCATTTCCAGTTCTTTGGCAGACAAATGGATGGCAGGAGGATTTAAGCGTTCTTGCTGGCTGATATTGGAGAAGTCCGGCAGCAATACGGCAGAAACCGGAATTTCATTTTCCTCTCCTACTTTATCGCCGGGAAAACGGGACAAGTACACAGAAGCGGTAGTCAGCCCCAGTTTAGGCAGTTTTTCCGTGTCAAGGGTTACTTTTATTTTACCGGTACGCCCACGACCCAGTTTTTCAGGAGTGGCAACAGCGCTTAGGTAAGGCGGTAAATGCATCAATACCGGCGTGTATAGTTTATCCGAAGTATTGGCAACCAATAGTTCTATAACCGGTTTTTCGCCTTTGTTGGCATCTTCAAATTCCAATTCTTCCTTGTTTAAGCGGATAGCTCCGATTTGGAAAGGATGGGTGAATGTATAGTTTTTGGGATCAGCCGTCACTTCGCCACGAATAGCCAGATAGATAGGCTGAGGAGAGGCATTGCAATAAATGCCCACGCTTTTTTGGAAACGCCCGATGGCTTTAGCATCAAAAGTAGAACTTACCGTTCCGCTCTTTCCGGGAGCAATCGGTTCTTTGGTCCAATCAGCGATCGTGCAACCGCAGGAAGTGGTGACATTGGATATAACCAATGGTTTATCCCCACTGTTGGTGATTTTAAAGGTAGCCGTTGCCGGATTCTTCCATAATATAGTTCCAAATTCGTGCGTTGTTTTATCAAATGATGCTTTTGGTTGTGCAAAAGCAGATGTCCCCACTCCCAGCAACACACTTATTATCAGTAATATGCCCTTCATACAAGTTTTATTCTTCGTTTAAAGAACAAAGGTAAGGAAAAAAAGCATTACCTTTGCACACAAAGGTGTTAAAACAAACAGATAAAATAACAAACACGAGATTTATGAAAACATTAAAAAATTATGCATTTGTATTGGTGGCCATGATGGCTATGTTATGTTTCTCCTCCTGTGAAGACGATGAGGAAAGAGGATTCGACATTTCGGGCATGTATGGCAAAACCTGGTGTGGAGATATGGGATTTGGAGATAGGCGCGGAGAACCTCTCTACAGTTATATAGAATTCATTTCCGGAGCATCATCCGATCACGGTGTAGGAACAGAAGAACGGCGTTACCAATATGATGATGCCTATTATAACACATTCAAATTCGATTGGGAAATTCAAGATGGTTGGTTATATCTGTATTATTCGGATGGAGATAGACTAATCATTAAATATCCATCAGTCTCTCACAACCGCTTTTACGAAACGGCTGAAGATGGCTTTGAAATAGAATTAGAATGGGTAGATGGCAGAAGCGCAAAGAAGTTAGATAAGAAATAAGGCGGAGAGTGTCCAAACACTAAAGTAACTACCAAATTGTTCACCGTAGGGGCGGATTGAATCCGCCCGATAACAGTTTGTCTTATGTATTCGGGCGGATTCAATCCGCCCCTACAGCAAAAATGATAGCAAAATTAGCATTGACACACTTGCTTTTCCTTCTTTCATTCCACCATCACCTTATACCCCGACGTATGCCCTCCGAACTCCGGAGCATAAGCAGACTGAATACTTGCAATACCCGCCTGATACTCCCCTATCCTATTCACATACACCTGATATTCTATTACATAAGTTCCTTTTCGCATCCGGTCAATAAAGAACTGGGTAGAAGCATCTTTTGTTGCCTGATAATACCCTAAAGCATTTCCCCAGCGGTAACCGGAAATAACCTGCATCGGCTCCATACAAGCCGCACGATCATCCTTTACCTGAACAAAGTCCATGTCGCGATCCGCTTTCACCGTTAAACGGACGGTGATCTTATCACCTACCTTTAGCGCAGTTGTTTCATTCAGAGCCTCATCACCTTTGTACAGTTGGCGGCTGATAGACAAAGCATTACCCTGTTCACCCACCTTATCCATACTTTCCAGATATTGTGCATAAACGGCTCCCCAACCCATTCCGGCGCCTTCCTTATCTACCGTTACCTTCTTTATATTCATCACATCACCGGTCAATGTTCTCTTCACATAACCGATAGCATCATTAGCCGGAGTCTGAACGACCTCTTTACCTAAAGAAATCTTCACTCCTCCTGTATTCGCCAGCAAATCAGAAGCCCCCGTGCTTACCAAAGCATACACAGCATTGGCCGTAGCTATGGGAGTATCCCAAGTCTGCGTCTGTTTCTGTTTCAGCAACCAGCATTTCATTTCATCAAGTACCTTCGTATCTTTAGTAATACGCTGCACAGCCTCCATAGCCGCAACTTCAGTAGGGATCTTATAACTGAACCAAGAATAATGAGCCTTAGGAGTATCAAAGTAACGTCCCATTTCATCCGTCATTACAGAATACTCCATCAATGACTGCATAAACTCTTTCGCTTGAGCCGTCTTACCGGCCTGTTGCAGGATAATAGCTCCCAACGCCTTCCCATAAATGCTCAACTCAGTCGCTTTACCCGCCAACTTATCAATGAAATATTGGTTTACCTTTTTATCAACCGCAACATCACCATCTAAAGCACATATATATAAGTATCTCAAAGCCTCCTCAGAATGCCTAAGTCCGGTACTCCCTTTCTTCTCCGCTTCTTTCATTGATTTGTATTCTTTCCCGGCTTGCGCACCCAGATAATTCATACCTTTCTGATACATATTCCGTACCTCACCATCCATCGCCATACCCGCCATAGAATGAAGGCGGGCCAGCATTTCCATCACCTGGGTAGTGACATAGCGACTACCCTCCATGCCTTTATACCAACTCCATGCACCCTCTGCATTCTGCAATCCTCCCAACTTATCCACAGAAACAGCCAACCGGCTATTCATCGTATTCAAGTCGAATAAAGTTGCAATACGTTCTTTTTGTTCCGCTTCATTGGTAGCTTCGGCCAGCCAAGGCGTTTCAGCCAACAGGATATTTTTCAACTCCTGATTCTTTTGCAGGTTACTCATAAAGGTTTCTTTTGTACCTCCCTGCGCCTTCCAGCTATCAAACACCTGCTTGATGCGAGGATTCGCTTTTACCATATAGGAAGCCAACGAATTAGCATAATAAGCTGTAGCCCAGGACAAAGCATCCTCATTCTGAGGATTGGCAACCACCGGCAAAGCCTGTACGGCATACCAAGCCGGGTTGCTTGTAAACTCTACCGTCAATCGCTGTTCGGAAGCGGTCTTGCTATGCTTGTTGAACAAATCTTCCAAAGAGAAAGTATAATTCCCTTTTCCGTTCACATTCAAAGGAACGGTTTCAGTCACCCACTGCTTGTCTGTCAAGACAGGGATATAACGCTGTTCGCCGTCGCTGAACGTACCTCTGTCTGCCACCATTCGGCATGCCAGAACGGAATATTTATCATTTACATTAAATGCAAAGTTCACCTGTCCGGTCTCTCCGGCTTTCACTGAGAAGTTCTGCTTTTGTGAATAGTACACCTTCTCCGTTTCCGGATTAAATAATTCCATCCGCACCGTTCCATTTACCGCTTTATCCGATAAATTGATTAATGAAGCAGCAATATTCGCCTTATCGCCTACACGTGCAAAACGAGGCATATTGGGTTGAAGCATAAACTCCTTGCTAGCTGTAGCCGTAGCTTCTATTTGCCCGTAATCCACATTCTTGGTATGTGCCAGTGCCAAGAACTGCCATTGGGTCAAGCTTTCCGGCAAGACAAATGATATGCTGACTTCCCCCTTTTCATTGGTACGAAGCTGGGGATAGAAGAATGCCGTTTCAGCAAAGTTTTCACGCACCTGAATATCACCTGTCTCTGCCAATTCCTCTGTACTGACCACTTCCGATTCTGCCAATACCCCATCAGCCATTGCATCCTCCATGACTATAGCCGATTGCTTCATGGCAGTATTTCCTGCCGACATATTCGCCATGCCCCTTATTTTTACAGAGCCGGTGAGCGAAGCACGAGGAGAGGAACCATATCCTACAATCATAGCTTCTTCCAATCGGTTTGCATTAGGAATCAACAGTTCACTATACTTTAACGAAGGATAATCCAGCCGCTTCAAAGGAAAATCAACATTCAAATAAGTGTTGCTCACATACGTTGTGTTCCAATAAGTATTCGGAACCGGACGATAAAAGTTCAGCCCGAAAGGCAACCTATGTTTCTGATAAAGTTTATCCAGAGAAGCATCATACATCGTAGCCAGCAATTCGGCATCTGCCGGACGTCCATCCGGATAGAGCACGCTCAGTTTCCATTCTTCCTGTTGTCCCGGACGAAGTTTATCACGGAAAGCAGTCCATTTTAATTGCAATTTCTTTTCCGGTACAGGCTTCACAATCTGTGCATTATGAGAATAAAGTTGCCCATCTTTCACAAATGCCAGACTGACCAGGACACCATCACCATATTTTTCCTCATAAGAGAAACGGAAGCTTACTACAGAATCAGAAAGCTGAATGCGTTTGCTCTCCAATCGCTTGTTTCCCGCAAAAACATCATATAGCAAATACACATTCTTTTCACTGCTACCTATATATATAGTAGCAGGAAATTCATTCTCATCCTGATAGAACCAATCAGCAGTTACAACAGGCGGACGTTTATCATTCAACGAGAACAGAATAAAATCGCCACTCGCCACGCATTCCCTGCCTTGTGCATCCTTGGCGGAAAGTTTCAAACGGTAATTGCCGGAAGGCAGTGCATAAATGGATTCCGGTACAAATTTCTTATTAGATGGCGCAGTTCCTGTCAACACACTCTTGCCTTCTTTTATTTGTCCGTTTTCCTGTTCTTCTATTTCAATCACCTGATAAGTGATTTGAGTATCAACCGGCTGACCGGAAAGATTTGCAGCACTCAGTTCAATCTCTGCTTTCTTCTCTTTTACCAGTTTATCAAGCAGATTATCAATTCTCAGTACCATCGAAGTAGTTCCCAACGGCAATGACAAATTTCCCTGCTGGGTTTCACCTGCCCCATCGGTCACATCCGCCGTTACCTTATAAGTATAATACCATGAGGAATTCTTTTTCATATCCGAGTCCACTTCAAAACGAACCGGAATGCTGAACTTGCCATCGGCATCCGTCACCACATCCCCACTCCAAGCAGCAGAACGGGTTCCCATAAACCGCCAGAACCAGGAGAATGAACGGACAATGTCATAATGCACTTTCGCATTCTGCACAGGCGCACCGGCAAAAGTCTTTGCCACACCGGTCAGTTGTATGGAGTCTCCTACTTGATACTCAGTCTTTACAGGTTCAAATGTCACATCGAAAGTAGGACGTTTGTACTCCTCCACTTTGAAACGAACAGACGTATTCCCTGCTTTCAAAGTAAAGTTCCCGGTCAGACAAGGAGAAGGCAGTGCAAACTGTCCGCTGAACGAACCGAAACTATTCGTTTTCACATCCACTTTGCCCACTTCGTTATTGTTTGCATCATATAGGGAAACCGTATAACTCTTATCTGCAAGCACATGGGTGGAATCTTGTTGCATTTCATACGCCAGCCCCGACACATACACCGTCTGCCCCGGACGATAAATGGAACGGTCTGTAAACAGTTGCAACAAATCAGTTGTCTTATTGCCTTTCTGATAATAATAATCGTTCTTCCAAAGATGTCTGACAGGCATTGTATTATCTGCCGCCGTGCGCACATTGTACAGCACATTCCTATCACGCAGGAAGTCAAGCCTCAACGTACCTTTCCCGTCCGCCTGATAGGTATGTTCGGGCAAATAACCTCCTCCTTTTTGAGTATAAGTAACCACTTCCGCATCAGGAACAGGCTGTCCGGTCATAGCATCTACAATCACCAGTTCCAGTGCATTATCAGGCAAAGGACGATAAATAGCCTTCAAAGTTGTGACATACAGGAAAGTTCCTTCCGAAGTACCTTTCTTGCCATCAGGCACAGCTTTCAGCAAATAAATCCCCGGCTGGGGAGCCTGTATGGTCAGTGTTGTATCTGCATTTAAATAATTGGCAGTAGGCTTTAAAGAAAAATGTTCTTCGCGTTGCAAAGAAGTGTACTTGCTTTCAAAATTCTTAGTCCTGTTTTGCAAGACAGCAGAAGTTACGGGCAAGTTCACCTTATATAATTGCAAGGTGATACCTGTTAAGTTCTTATAGCTCACCTTCAAATCCTGCTTTTCACCCGGATAAGCCGGAGATATTTCCAATGAAAGTGTTGCATTCAATATTTCTTTCTCGATATTCTTAAACTGGTTAATTCCGTCATAATGAGGGTATTTTGCTATTCCTTCACGAATCACCTGCAAACGCTCCACTTGATTATTTTGGTTTTGCAGGAATTGCGCCAATGAAAGATAGACTCTGGGAGCAGTCTTTACGGCAGAATATTTATTAATCCATCCCCGAAGTTCCTGTTGGCATACCTGATTCGGAAAGTTTTGCGGGAAGGAACGGTATAAATAATTCAAAGCATCTATTCCCGTCAACAGCCATGCCGGGCGGTCTGTTTCCGTATCATAAGCCATTAGTAAAGACTGGTAAACCTGCATGATAGCTGCCGAGAAGTCACAATCAGATTCGGGCACAATGGAATATGCCATAAACTGCTCTATGGTGTTCACTTCCGAAGGTAAACTATTGGTCTGATTGCCCTTTGAGGCGGCTTGCCATCTGTATTGCTTCATGGTTTGCAGGGCACGCTGCGCCAATAAATTATACAAGTTATCACGGAAATACCTCTTACTGGTTTCTCCCACTTTCACCATAGGCTTCAGTTTTTCGACCGGGACAAGCAATAGCCGGTCTTTATCTTTTAGTGATAACCGGAGATAATTAAATCCTTGCTTCACATCGTTCCGCATGGTCATTTCGCCCAAGATGGAATATAGCACGGCTTTATCTTCTATATTGGTAGTCCGGGAAGCCCACTGTTCCAAGCCTTTCATATCCACACTCAGACTATCGGGAGTCAGCAGGGCACGATATTGCATGGCAGTGAGATATGCCTTCATCATTTGAGGTACATTTTGCTCTGCTTTTGCTTTATCGTATATTTTCATTGCTTCGGAGACAACCGATTTGGGCAAGTCCTTTCCTTCCAATACTTCCAGATCTTTCCACATTTTGTCATAGGTTTGTGCTTGTACAGGAGCTAAAAAGCTCATTATCAATAGCACTATCAAAGAGAAATAACGAATATTCATATCAAAACTATTTTAGTTTATACTGATTCCTATTTAACAAATAAACGAAATATTAGTTTAAACACTGCACCCCTTTTAATTAAAATAACTAAATTCCATTTGTTTGAGCTTTCTCTATCCACCAAAAGTGCTACATTTGCCTTTATATAAAATTAAAGCCACTATGAAGAAAGAAGAATTGATGCGGAAAGCGATAGAGCTTTCCATAGAGAATGTAGCAAATGGCGGAGGTCCTTTCGGAGCTGTCATTGCTAAAGACGGAAAAATTATCGCAACGGGGGTGAATCGTGTAACCTCACAATGCGACCCCACGGCACATGCCGAAGTGAGTGCCATTCGTGCCGCTGCCACAAAACTGGGTACATTCAATTTAAGCGGATGCGAGATTTATACTTCTTGCGAACCTTGCCCCATGTGCCTGGGAGCTATTTACTGGGCGCGGCTGGATAAAATGTATTATGCAAATAATAAGACGGATGCCAAGAATATCGGTTTCGATGATTCATTTATTTATGATGAACTAAGCCTGCAACCTTCCGCCCGTAAATTGCCTGCTGAGATTTTATTGCCGGAAGAAGCCATCAAGGCGTTTCAGCAATGGATGGAAAAGGCGGATAAGGTGGAGTATTAAAGAATGCGGACGTGGACGATGCCCTAAACATTCTGTAATTTGCAAACAGAAAAGGAGAAACAGAAATGAATACACTGAAGTACAAAGGTTATATTGGCACTGTTAACTACAGTGATGAAGATGAAGTTTTTTTCGGTAAAGTTGAAGGCATTAATGGATTGGTAACCTTTGAGGGAGAGAGCGTAAAAGAATTAAAAACGGCCTTTGAAGAAGCCGTTGATGATTATTTAGCCTATTGCAAGGAAAAGGGAATTTCGCCCGATAAAAAATACTCCGGTATACTGAATATCCGCATTTCTCCGGATGTCCATAGCCGCATTGCCAAGCTTGCTTTGGAAACTGGTACAACTATCAATAGTTACATTAAAAATGCATTAGAGCAGCAGATTAAACTTGCACATTGAAATAGAAGCTATGTGATAAGTAGGATTATCTCCCCAATTATATCATAGCTAAAAAGTTTGAGGTTCAAATTTCATAGTGTTAAATCATCGCGCAGCCTCCCCCTTTTGAAGGGGGCAAGGGGGATGTTCTCTTGGAAATGATTAGGGTACCTCGCTATGGTAAGTAACCCAACAAAAGAGAACATCCCCCTTAAATCCCCCTTAAAAAGGGGGAGGCTGCGCGATGATTTAACAATGCCTTCCTTAGCTTGACGACTATAGGATAAGCCTCTCCCCTACAAAAACTTTAATTCACATCGCCATTAAAGAGATCCTCATTCAATATCTTTGCAAACTTCACAGCACCCACATCAGAAGTTAGGTGGTTAGCATCATGGAAGTCATCCTCCTCAAAACGATCATCTTTAAAATAATCAGACCAATACACATTGTCCCATTTATCGGCTAGTTGCTCTATCGCCCCATACATTTTCTGTAATTGTGCGCTATCGGCCAGTTCGTAATACTTTCTATACGTGGGAGGGATAACGATATACAATTCTATTCCCCTATCATGACACAACTTTGCCACATTATTCATTCGCTGCACGTTTTGCCGGTACACTCTCTCCGCTTTCTCATTTTTCAATGCTGTATGCATCTTCATAGATCTGGAAATATCAGCCAACCATTTTTCTTCTTTATCAGATAAATCATATTTATGATCCAACCCCAATGAATCACAATACGTCGTCTTATCCCGAAGAATATAATGTTTAGACCATTTCTCAAAAGCTACATCCCATGTGGAAATCAATTCTACAGAATGCCTCCAATCATTATCAAAAGAAAGATCCATGTATATTTTATGATATGCTATTTTATCATCCTCTTTTCTAATCTGAAAGAACACACCTTCCTCATATTCATCACTCCACAGAGCTTGGAAAGAAACTCCCCAAATCACCCTTTTTAAATGAGGCAAATCATCTATATATTTCTCCAACTGGGCCTCATTGTAACGGAACCATTGCCCCGAAATAGCCAAATTATAAGTACTATCTGGCAAATAAGAGGGATCAATTCCATAATCCACTACAGAACTACCTATAATCATATTCTTTATCCCTTCCCCTTTCTTCTCCAACAAATACCGTTTATAGGTATATGGATTAGGCACTTGGCGCAACATATATTCCAAACCGATGGCGCACAACAATAAAGGCAAAGAAAACAAACAAAGATATTTTAAAAACTTTTTCATAACTGATTAGAATTGGAAATAAATAAACTCCTCTTGCTTGCCGGCAAGCAAAAGCGTTGCAATAAACAGCACATAATAAGTTCCCCACCGCACGGTGCGATAGCGAAGAATTCCCCGACTTTCCAGTTGCAACCCGAATTGCTTTTCGCGTTGCAGCCATTCCACCACCAACAATATAATAATGTATATCAATGCCTTCTTTCCATACTCAGGCATACAGAGATGAAACTTGGTAACCATGCAAACCATATAGTCCCATGCTTGCCGAATGGTTTCGGCCCGGAAAATAATCCAGCCCACAGCAGCCAGTAAGAAGGTAAACGTCATTTGGCACATTTCCCTCAACCCGGGCAAGCGTTTTCCTTTTGCCACCACATCGGTATATTTCCGGTTTTTACCCAAAACGAACAATGGGAAAAAGAGCAGTGCATGGAAAGCTCCCCAACACACAAACGTCCAGTTTGCACCATGCCAAAACCCGCTTACCAAAAAGATAATCAACGTATTACGAGTCACTTTCCATCTGCCGCAACGGCTGCCGCCCAAAGGGATATAAATATAATCCCTGAACCAAGTAGTAAGCGAGATATGCCAACGACGCCAAAACTCTGCTATATCCCGGGAGAAATAAGGGAAATTAAAGTTACGCATCAGATTGATGCCAAACAAACGGGCCGTGCCGATGGCAATATCGGAATATCCGGAAAAGTCTCCATAGATTTGAAAAGTGAAGAAGATGGCTCCCAGGAACAGATTAAGTCCGTCCAAGGTTTGATATTCATCAAAAATCAGATTGACTGCCACGGCACAATTATCTGCAATGACCATTTTCTTGAACAATCCCCATAGAATCTGCCTCATGCCGTCCACCGCCTTTGCATAGTCAAAGGTACGGGGAGCAAGAAATTGAGGTAACAGATTGGTTGCCCGTTCAATAGGCCCCGCCACTAACTGGGGGAAAAAGCTGATAAAGGCAAAAAAGGCCACCATATCATGTGTAGGCTTTATCTTGTGCTGGTACACATCAATGGTATAGCTCAATGCCTGAAAGGTATAAAAGCTGATACCGACAGGCAAGAGAATGTCTAAAGTAACCCAATCCAGCTGCATGCCGAAAGCCTTGAACAAGGCAGCCAGGTTCTCTCCAAAAAAGTTATAGTACTTAAAGGCACAGAGAATCAGCAAGTTGAAAGCAATATTGGCGGCACTGACCCATTTCTGTTTCATGCGTTGCCCTTCCAGCCTCTCCAAGAGTAGTCCACTGGCAAAACTGCAAAGGGTGGTTATCGCAATCAAGATAAGGAAACGCCAGTCCCACCAGCCATAGAACAGATAGCTTCCTGCTACCACAAATAGATTCTGCCACCGCAATGGCTTGAATACAAACCAATAGAGTAGAAAGACTATTGGCAAAAACATGAGATACTCAAAAGAATTAAATAGCACTTTGTGTTAGTATATTGGTGCCCCAATTCCCGGAATGGCGATTTTACAAAAAGGATGCGTGGGAACTGACTGTTTATCCATCCTAAGGTATCGCCAAACACCCGACCAATAATAAACAACATCTTCCCCACGCAATATCATATGCACGCAGCAGTGGCTGTATGTATAGAATTGGTGAGCGTCTGTATTGTTTATCCCATTGGTCAAAAATTGGCGATTTTTAGAATGAGGATAAAGCTAAACGCTTCCTATATATTTCATTTTCAGCTATTCCCAAAACACTATTCGGAAACAACGTTGCAAAATTAAACAAAAAATGGAACAATACAACGCTCCTAGGGGAAGATGTTGCGGTGCAAAAGTAGAATTTATTTGGAGAATAGTCTATAGATACTCCAAGAAAGTATTTTTTAAAGCAAAAAAGAACGAATGCTCTCCTTAAATTCTCCTCCTCTTACATAGAGCTATACTATAGAAATTCCTTCATTTTTCCTTCATTCCTTCATAAATCTTCTGAAACGCCGATGAATAAAGGGAATTACAAATAAATATCCTTCATGTTTCCTTCACATATCCTTCATTTTCCTTCAGAAGTCCTTCATGAATCATGTTTATGTTACTCAGTCTCGCTAATATCATATAGGCGAAACTGGAGTATCACCTAGGGAAAACTCGAGTATCATACCGTGAGTACTAGAGTACCATGCTGGGGGTACTCCAGTACCGCGCCGGAAATACTGGCTTTATCGAAGCATGAAGCATTCATGAAGGAGTTATGAAGGAAAATGAAGGATATGTGAAGGAAATATGAAGGATATTAAATAGATAGATAGCTAATAATCAACAATTTATCTACTAACATGAAGGAATGAAGGAAATTTCGGGAAAAATCCTAAGTGAAACAAATAAGTAAGCAGCTTCATGAGATGGGAATTGAGGCTAATACACTACGTTCTTCTCTTATTTTTAATTTTAAAGTTGAAAAAGTACCACTGTACGATAATATTCTAAACTTTATTACTAACTTTGCAGAATAAAAACGAATGGTGACAGAAGAAGATGTAGAAGCATTCCTTAAACAATTTCATCAAAAACTAAAAGTGTTCAATATCATTTTTAGAGATGATAGAGGCAAGAATGCTCAAACATTAGCAGACTTAGAAATCACACCTAAATATAGAGAATCAGTTATAAAAGAAATAAAAGTTGAAGACTATTCTCAAGGTCCTATTGTTGATACATTAAACCACATAGGAGAAATGTGGGTATTTGGTAAAGACATAAAAGGGCAAGAGGTTTATATAAAGATTTCATTAGGCCAGAAAAACAGTCAAACAATATGTATTTCATTTCATATATCCGAATATAGGATGAAATATCCATTTAAAGGAGAAAAACAATGAAAAGTCCTTTTACAGGAGGAAAAGTTCGCCTCCACCAAGAAAATGCAGAGTTGATCTTTCGCAAAGAAAAATTTCAGTATATATATCTGTATTATCAATGCGAAGACACCAAAGAGCGATTCACCACTACGGAGATTGACGAAATCAACCTCTCGCAAGTGTATAATCAATATCGCATAAAATATGGTATTCCATTTCCCGATGAGATTAAGCGTATCAGACAAATGTATGAGCTTTCGGCATCCAAAATGTCCGAAATCCTGGGATTTGGAGACAATCAATATAGACTATATGAAAATGGAGATATGCCGAGCGAAGCAAACGGCAAAATACTCAGTTCAATAAAAGAGCCATCCATTTTTAAAGCCTTTGTAGAAAATGCAAAGAACCAATTTGAGACAAAAGAATTTGAGAAAATTCTCGCTAAACTCAGAAAAGCAATGGAATATGAAAAGCCACATATTAAAGAAGAACTCATTTTTGGTTCTTATCCAAGGGGAACCTATAATGGATATGCCACACAATCATACAGCAAGCTGAAAAATATCATACTTTATTTTATAGAAAAATGTGGCAGCACATTCAATACCAAAATGAATAAACTGTTATTCTATACAGATTTCCTGGCTTATAAGACCTATGGATATGGAATCAGCGGTCTAGCTTATAAAGCTATTCAATTTGGACCGGTACCTGTGAGATGGGATAGAGTATATAGTCTGATGGATGATATTTATCCGGAAATCGTAGAGTTCACATCCGGAAATTGTGGTACCAAGTTATGCTCTACTCTAGCACCGGATTATAGTTGTTTCTCTACAGAAGAAATCGGTATTTTAGATTCTGTTCTGGAAAAGTTCAAAGAGACTTCTGCATCCGACATTTCAGAATTAAGCCATAAAGAAGAAGCATGGAAGAAATACCATCATAATAATCAGATGATTGATTACAAAGAGGCATTCACTCTGCAAGCTTTTGATTTCTAAATTAATAAAAAGGGGGCACGCCAAATAACCTTCAGCATGCCCCCTTATCTTATCTAATAAAATAATCCATTAACCCTTTACCGGCGTATTTTCCAAAGTAGCCACTACGAAATCATAGAACTTAGCCACAGTAGGGATCAACACACGTTCATCCGGTGAGTGAGGAGAGCGCAGCGTAGGACCGAATGAAATCATATCCAAGCCCGGAACAACCGCACCGATAATGCCGCATTCCAAACCTGCATGAATCACCTTCACAGCCGGTTCCTTACCGAATTGCGCCTTATAAGACTCCTTCATCGCCTTCAGGATAGGAGAATCCACATTGGGTTCCCAACCGGAATAACCACCCGAACGGGTAACTTCCATTCCGGCCATAGAGAAACAGCTTTCCAATGCAGTATTCAGATAATCCTTCATAGAATCGCGTGAACTACGAGCCAAGATCTTAATTTCCGCCTTGCCACCGCCAATAGTAACGATAGCCAAGTTAGAAGAAGTTTCCACCGTATCAAGAATAGTAGGAATCATACGCATCACGCCATTCTGACAAGCATAAATTGCATCTACCAAGTTATCCTTTATTTCATCGGGAACCATCATCTTAGGCAACTCCACACGTTCTGCCGTAAAGCTGATCGGAGTTTCGTGCACATGATATTCTTCATTCCACAATGCTTCGCACTCTTTTACATATTCCATTACGTCCGCTTCTTCGTCAGCCGGAACAGTAATCACCACTTCGCATTCACGAGGGATAGCATTACGCATATTACCGCCATTCCATGATACTAGGCAAGCCTCATCATAAGCAATAACCTGATTCATGAAACGTGCCATCAACTTATTGGCATTGGCACGTCCTTCATTGATTTCCAAACCGGAGTGACCGCCACGAAGTCCTTTCAGATTTACCTTCAAAGCAATGTCGGTAGGATCCGTTTCCACTTCCTTATATTCCAATACGGCTGTCAGGTCTTCACCACCTGCACAACCTATATATAATTCGCCTTCTTCTTCCGAATCCAGGTTCAACAGAATATCACCATTCACCGTACCCGGTTTCAAGCCGAATGCACCATACATACCGGTTTCTTCATCGGCAGTAATCAATGCTTCCAACGGGCCGTGCTTCAAAGTCTTGTCCTCCATGATAGCCATGATGGCGGCAACGCCCATACCATTATCAGCTCCCAAGGTAGTACCTTTGGCTTTTACCCAGTCACCGTCTATATAGGTCTGGATGGGATCGTTTTCAAAGTCGTGTACGGTATCGTTATTCTTCTGGGGAACCATGTCCATGTGTGACTGAAGAATGACTGTCTTACGGTTTTCCATACCCGGAGTCGCAGGCTTGCGATAGATGATATTGCCTGCTTCATCCTGCAATGTTTCTACACCTACACTCTTTCCGAAGTTCAACAAGAACTCTTGGATTTTCTTCAGATGGCCTGAAGGACGAGGTATTTGAGTCAAAGAATAGAAATGCTTCCACACATTTTGCGGAGCAAGAGAGAGAATTGTGCTCATAACTTCTTAGTTTTATTAGTGAACGGCAAAGCCGCTAATCCATATATACCCAACAAAATTAATAAAAAAGTTTGTATTCCATGCACTAATAAGGCAAAAATTCCTGCATCTTCTTTTCCGACTCCATAGAGCATCATCATCGTTATGACAGCAAAATGCCACGGACCTGCCCCATTAGGAGTTGGTACTACTACCGCAATGCTACCTACGGCAAACATAACCAGTCCTGCGGTGACTCCCAAATCATTGGAAAAATCAAAACAAAAGAAGGATACATAGAACTGAAGGAAATAACAAACCCAAATGGCGATAGTATATATTATGAATAAAGGCATCCGCTTTACATGGCGCAAAGACAGAATGCCCACCCATACATTATGAAGGATGCCCCGCACCTTGGCAAACACAGCCACGTTCCTGATCAGAAAGAAAGCCAGTATCAGGACAGCAAGTACACATATTATAATAATGTAGAAATTGGTGGAGGAAAAGACTTCTGACAGCACCTTGGCATCCGTGCCCGTCTCTTTAAAGAAGGTATCAAACACCCGTGCCTGCATAATCAGGGTTACACCCGTTATCAATGCCACGCAAAGCGTGTCAATCAATCGTTCCGCCACCACGGTTCCCAATGACTTGGAGAAAGAAGTACCGTCATACTTTGCCAGGATGCCGCAACGGGAAATCTCTCCCACACGGGGAACAACCAGATTGGCTGCATAGGATACAAAGATGGCATACACGCAATCCGAAGTCTTGGGATGCTCGTCCAGCGGGGCCAACGTGAGTTTCCAGCGCCAGCCGCGGAATATATGGCTGAATACGCCAAAGACCAGCGACAACAGCATCCAACTGTAATTCATTCCGCCGTCCAGCACTTCCCATACGCGGGCAAAATTAAATCCGTGGTACATCCAAACCAGTATCGCTGCCCCTAAAAATAACGGAAATACAATCTGCAAACCTTTATTTATGATCTTTTTTAATCGAGTTCGTTCCAAAATCTGTGTATATTAATTTAGAATGTTTACCTTTGCACGATGCAAAGATACTATCTTAGCGAAATAAACCTATTTATAAACGATAGAAAAATAACGGAATGGGATTAGTTAAACCAAAAAAGTTTCTGGGACAGCATTTTTTAAAGGACTTGAGCATTGCTCAGGATATAGCCGACACGGTAGATGCATGCCCCGATCTCCCTATTTTGGAAGTAGGGCCGGGAATGGGGGTACTGACCCAGTTCCTGATGCAGAAAGGACGCCCCGTCAAAGTAGTGGAACTGGATTATGAATCCGTAGCCTATCTCCGTGAGAACTTTCCGGCACTGGAAGGAAATATCATAGAAGATGATTTTCTGAAACTGCACCTTGAACGCGTATTCGACGGGAAACCGTTTGTCCTCACCGGCAACTATCCTTATAATATATCCAGCCAGATCTTTTTCAAGATGCTGGACTATAAAGACTTGATACCTTGCTGCACCGGCATGATTCAGAAAGAAGTGGCCGAACGCATCGCCGCCGGCCCGGGAAGCAAGACATACGGCATTCTCAGTATTCTGATACAGGCTTGGTACAAAGTAGAATACCTGTTTACGGTGAATGAACATGTGTTCAATCCCCCTCCCAAAGTAAAAAGTGCAGTGATCCGAATGACGCGCAACGAAACTACCGACCTGGGATGCAACGAACGGTTGTTTAAGCTGATCGTAAAAACCACTTTCAACCAGCGACGCAAGACATTGAGGAACTCTATTTCCTCTATCCTGGACAGAGAGAATCCGTTGAGCGCCGATCCTATTTTCAATAAACGCCCGGAACAACTGTCCGTGCAACAGTTCATTGAACTGACCAACCGGGTAGAAGAAGCGCTGAAAAATAAATCGGAAATAGTCTATAGCAACGACATAGCCCGGAAAACGGCTACCAAGAGAGAATAACACCTATTTATTATATTAACGGAAGAATAGGATGAATAAAGAGGAATTAGAAAAAGTAGAACAGCTAATCGAACAAAAAGACTCCGACCAACTAAAGAGTTTTCTTGCCGATTTACATCCTGCCGACATAGCCGAACTGTGCAATGAACTGGATGCGGAAGAAGCCCGGTTCATTTATCGCCTACTGGATAATGAAACTGCCGCCGACGTCCTTATCGAGATGGACGAAGACGCCCGTAAGGAGTTCCTGGAGATACTTCCCTCCGAAACAATTGCCAAGCGGTTTGTCGATTATATGGACTCGGATGATGCCGTAGACATTATCCGTGAAATGGATGAAGACAAACAGGAAGAAGTCCTCTCACACATTGAAGACATTGAGCAGGCGGGTGACATTGTAGACCTGTTGAAATACGACGAAGACACCGCCGGTGGTTTGATGGGTACCGAAATGGTAGTGGTGAACGAGAATTGGAGTATGCCCGAGTGTCTGAAAGAAATGCGCATCCAGGCCGAAGAAATGGACGAGATCTATTATGTATATGTGGTAGATGACGATGAGCGCCTGCGGGGAGTATTTCCTCTAAAGAAAATGATAACCAGTCCTTCTGTTTCAAAGGTGAAGCATGTGATGAGGAAAGATCCTCTTTCTGTCCATGTGGATACTCCCATTGACGAAGTGGTACAGACCATTGAGAAGTATGACTTGGTGGCGGTCCCGGTAGTGGACAGCATAGGTCGCTTGGTGGGACGCATCACCGTAGATGATGTGATGGATGAAGTTCGCGAACAGGCAGAACGCGACTATCAGTTGGCATCCGGTTTGTCACAGGATGTAGAGACGGATGATAGTGTATTCCGCCAGACCACGGCACGCCTGCCTTGGTTGCTTATCGGTATGATAGGCGGTATCGGGAACTCCATGATTCTGGGAAACTTCGACAGTACATTTGCTGCCCATCCCGAGATGGCTCTCTACATTCCGCTTATCGGTGGTACAGGGGGGAATGTGGGAACACAGTCTTCGGCGCTCGTGGTGCAGGGATTGGCAAACAGTTCGCTGGACGCTCAAAATACGTGGAAGCAGGTGGTGAAGGAGTCTGTAGTGGCTGTAATCAATGCTACGATTATTTCCATGCTGGTGTATATCTATAATTTCATTCGTTTCGGAGCTACCGCCACTGTGTCTTATTCGGTGTCACTCAGCTTGTTTGCCGTGGTTATGTTCGCTTCTATTTTCGGGACTCTGGTCCCCATGACGCTGGAAAAGTTGAAAATAGATCCTGCTATTGCTACGGGGCCGTTTATCTCTATTACTAATGATATTATAGGTATGATGCTCTATATGGGGATCACTACGTTGCTATCATAACAGTTTACGGGTGGGGGACAGTAAATGTTTAAGGTAAACCTCCACCGTAGGGGCGGATTGAATCCCATAGCCGTCAGGCT
>ERZ791737.827-NODE-827-length-19721-cov-16.602970_pt1 | contig 19721 bp, 30 predicted proteins | sample MGYA00510042_ERZ791737 | MGnify/ENA primary metagenome ERZ791737 (study PRJEB30046, sample SAMN00791965) | human gut metagenome | study: EMG produced TPA metagenomics assembly of the A metagenome-wide association study of gut microbiota in type 2... | reverse complement strand
TTTATGCTGAATATACAAAAAGAACTAAAATTAATTTGCCTAAACTTGCTAAAAATAGAAATATAAAAACGATTCAAATGGCGGAAGAATTGGATAAAAATAATAATAGCAGCCATATTAAAAAATTAATAAATTTGGCAAAAGAAATATTTAATTAGGTTTTTATAAATGGAAAAAGAGAAAAAGTTTATAGCGTTATACGGAAAATTAAATAGCCCCGAAGATTTTTTAACCGTTCCGTTTGAAATACTTGAATATAGACGAGAATTAAATATAAGCGCTTCGGAGTTTACTTTTATATGCGAGATATTTCATTTAACTTCAAAAGACTTAAATGAAATAAAAGATAAGGATATCACAGAAAATAGAATAAGTTTTTTTAGGCAAAGAAAAAGTTTAAAAAGTAAAGGATATTTAAAAACAAAAATTTTAAATGGTAATAAAAAATGCGGGACTATATACGATTTTACAGAATTAAAGAAAATAATAGATAAACTAAAAAAATCAAAACAGAAATCAGTTTCGCAACTTTCTAAAAAGAAATCTATAAAAGAAAAAGACAAAGTTAAAATATTAAAGGAAAATGAAGAAGATGTATTTATTAAAAAATATAGTAAATTATATTTAAAATTATTAAATTCTGATATTGGTAATAACGAAAAAATTAAAAATAATTTAAGGAAATATTTAATTCCATATTTTAAAAATAGAAAAAATCCTTTAGACAAAGCTCTAAATATAGCTGAAAAATATTTTTTAGAAATTCCTAATGAAAAAAGAAATTATCTCAAACTGCAAGATTGCGTTAAAAACGCTTTGATTAATAAAGTAGAAAAACCGCACACGGAAGAAAATAAATTGAAAAATACTAAATCTATTCCAAACGGGATTGATAATCTTAATAAATTATTAAAAGTAATAGAAAAGAAGGGGGATATAAATGAAACTTATAAAACTATTACAAACACCGCATGAGTATTATTGCTTAAAAAGTTATAAAGAATATTTAACGAAGCTTTATGCGAATGCAAGAGACGGGAAAGACCCTAATTGTCGTAAATGCGATAACGAAGGCTTCATTAAAACAAAAAAGAATATAGCCTTTGGAAAAAGAGAATTGAATATTCCAGAAGTATGCGATTGCGTAAAAAGTGAAAAAACCGAGATATTCAAAAAGATTGAACATGCGGACAGTTTAATCAAAACTTATAATATCATTTTTGGAACTTTGGACGATGACATGACTTTGGATATTTTTTCAAAGAAGTTTGGTAACGAAGATATGATTTCGTCTATCAAAAAATATTTGGAACTTGGAAGCGGGCTTTCGCTATATTTCACGGGAGAGAGTGGAGTCGGTAAAACTACAATATTAAAAATGCTATGGCAGATTTATGCGATTAATAAAATAAATGTGTTTTATCTAAAAGCGAATCATTTTGAAGGGCTATATAAAAACTTGTTTAATATAAATGCGAGCAAGGAAAATATAAAAGCCTCTATTGATTCAAAAATAGAAAGTGCGAAGAAGTCGGATATTTTACTTATAGACGATATAGATAGCGTTGGATTTTCAAGCGCGGTGAACGGATATTACGAAATATTTGACAATCGAAGAAAAGAGGAAAAACCGATTATTTTATCTTCCAATAAAACCTATGACGATTTGCTTAATGGATTAAAGAATGGGAATAAAAAATATGAGGCTTCGTTTATAAGCGGAAGAATAACGAGCAGATTATTAGGATTAAAGATTGTGGAAGTGGAATTAAGAAGACTGCCCGTAAAAGTCGGACGAAATCAATCTAATCAAAGTTTGGCTTAATGTTAATAATCTGTTAACAATGTTAATAAATTGTTTATAAACGGTTGATGAAAATTAAGGTAATAAAAATGAGAAGAGATAATAAAGCGTATAAAAAGTATCAAAGCAAGAGGTGGAAAGTTTTTAGGGAAATGTATTTAGCCGAACATCCGCTTTGTAAAAACTTTGACGACTGCCATAATTTCGCAGAGCATGTCGACCATATCAAAAGAATTGAAAGCGAAGACGATGAATTATTTTATGATGAAAATAATTTGCAGGCTTTATGTCGAAAATGTCATTCCAAAAAAACTGCAATGGAAGATGGCGGTTTTGGAAACAGAAAAAAATCTTTATCAAATTAAAAAAGGAGATTAAAAATGTATAGACTTAAATACGGTTTAAATTTTGGTAAGAAAATTAATAATAGCCCAAATAGATTTCTTGTATATCAAGCTTTAGATATAGAAACGAATTTAAAAGAGCGGATGAGAATTATTAAAGAACTTGACGGCGAAAGCTGGGACGGATGGGATACCGTTCATGTGGAGAAAGAATTATTAGAAATTAAAATTGAGACTAAAAACATATATAAAAGACGCATTCAAGATAAAGTAATTTTAAAAATAAAAGACGGCGATAATTCAATTTTTGATTTTGAAATAAAAGTTAATCAAATTACTTTTTTCAGAGATATATAATTTTAAGGAGTAAAATATGCAAGAGTTAACAATTAATAATAAAAATAATATATATGAAATCTTTTATAAGTCGAGCGATAAAGAGCAGACTTTTAAAATTTATAATTCGCTTGCAAAGTTTATTAATAAAACTACTCAAGGAGAAACTAATAATAAAAACAAAAATATAATAGGCGACAGAGAAGTCGACAATGAAAACGATACTTATGTTGTAACCAATAGAGGAAAAGAGGCTTTAAAAAATAAAGATATAATAGGCGTCTGCCCGCATGATGCGTAAGAAAAGAAATAGATAAAAATAAATAATGCCAAAGGCACGCCGATGGCGAAGGAGATTTACATGGAAAGAATAAACGGAATTAAACATTACAGTTTGGACGATATAATCAATATATTAATCGTAGGCAATTACGGAATAAAAATTAAAGAAGAAAGCAAGGTTATTCAATTCCTAAATGGACGAACAATTCCATATTCCGAAGGGACGGAAGAATTAAAACTATATAGCGAGGATACTTTAAACGATATAATGGATTATTTTTATAAAAATCAAAAAATAAAAGAATATAAAAATAAAATTGCAGAATTGGGAGAAGAGATTAAAGAATTAAATAATAAATATCCTGTAATTAAAAATATAAAAAGAGGTAAACAATGATAAATATAAATGCGACTATTTATTTGATACATAAAGACGAAGAATACAAAAAAGTTTATGACGCTTTGAAAGTTATTGAATTAATGTTTAAAGATAAAATAAAAATAAAAATTAAACTTGCGCGACGGCGGGCATGCTGCCAAAAAACGAAAGAGCCAAACTTATTTGTATTATTTCACCATAAAGCGATTTTCAAAGACTGCGATAAATTAGATAGTTATATTTATATAGTTAAAATGATTTTAAATAAAAAACGGCGTCTGCCCGCTGAAAGCGAAGGAGATTAAAAATGATTAAAAAAATTAAAAAACTATTTTATACAATTTTAATTGCTATATATGACTGGCAATTAAAGAGAATTGCAAAAGCGTATTGGAAAGAAGTAAAAGACGAATTAAAATGGGGGGATTGAAAATGAAAATTAAAAAAGTGAAATGTAACGGCTGCGCAAGGGAGTTTGAGGAAGATAAAATAACCTGTTTTAACGGTGAAAAATATTTATGCCACGATTGTTTGGTTAATATAGTTAATAGCAGAAAATCGGAAATGTTTTTAGGCAACATGCCCACAGTCGTGACAACTGGCGAACAAAATCAATATATTTTGATGGCTTCCGATAATGTAAAGGCTTTGGACGACATGCTTATCGAGTTAGAAGAATATCATAAAAAGACTTCGGGATTGATTTTAAGAATTAGAAAACACATGGATTATTTTAAAATTAATTGGGAGAGTGAAAATGATTTATAGAATAGCGAAGTATATAGATAGATTTTTAACTATTTATGTTATATTGACATACTCAACTATGCATGCGTCTATAATATACTTTTTAATTTTTTTGAAAGCGAGATATAAATAAAAAGGAGCGGCTAATGAAAGAAAGCGTAAAAGAAAGAATATTAGAAATAATTAACAGAACTGATTTAAAAGATAAAGAGAAAATAGCTCTGATAAAATTTTTTATATTGGAGGATGAAAATGAACTTTATTTTGGAGGAAAAAAATGAAAGTTAAAAAAGAATATTTAGAAAATGATAAAAATATAATCGACTTTTTAGAAGAAAATCAAAATAGAGAAGATTTTGAAATAATAGATTTGAATACGAATAAAAAAGTTTCTGTGCAAGAATGCGTAGATATAATGATAAAAAACAGCTCAATTTATAACGATAGGGAGTAGGATAAATAATGACTGAAAAATGTATAGAAACAGATTTTAATCCAGCTGAATTATTGCAAATTTCATTTTTGAAAAAGGTTTATAAAACGATTGAAAAAATAAATATTAAAGAGAGTTTTAAAAATCTTTCGGAATATGAAAGAGATATAATAAATAATATATTGCACATGTTTTTAATTAAATTATTTACGGTTAACGGAAAATATATTAATAAAAGCGAGCGTAAAATAATTGATAAACTAATTGTAGTTGTAAATTACGATATTAAAAGAATTGAAAAAGTAAACGAGTTAGTAGAGCAATCGCTATATTTTCTCAATCATTTAACGAGTAAAAAGATATTAATTAAAACAAAAAAGAAAGATATTTATTATAGATTAAATAAAGAATATATAGAAGAATTAGAAAAAAATAAAAGGAATTGAAAATGAAAAATGAATTAAAAACTAAAAACGAAAAAATCATGAAAAATCAATTAATCGAGGCTTTAATCAAACATTTTGCTTTGAGTAAAGATAATTACGATTGCATTGAAAATATAGAGATAAAATTAGACGATAAATATAGCGTTGTTATATCCGAACAAGATTTAAAAAATTATTTTGAAATACAAGAGAGGTATAAAAATGAATATAGAAAAGTTAGAAGAAGAATTAAAGAGAATAGACGAAGAAGTGGCGAATAAAGATAGAATAATTACAGATTTAAGAATACAAATAAATAATGTTGAAGAAGAAATTTGGAACTTAAGAAACGAAAGAGCTAATATAAAACAAGAAATAACTAAATTAAAAAATAAGAATAGAAAAAAATACGGAGTAGCTATAATTAGAAAAGATTATAAAGAGGATATCGTAGAAGAATTTGAAACTTTAAATGAATGCTATGATTATATAGATAGAATGACAAGAAAAAATAAAGTAAGTAATATACGAATAGATATAAATCCAGAGAGAAATTAAAAAAGGAGAACTAAAATGAAAACGAATATGGAATATTGTAAATATCAAAACACCTTAAAAGCATTGAAAGAGCTTAACGAAATATTAGAATGGGATACGGACGCTATGTTTAATTTAAGCGATGAAGAATATAGAGCCATGATTAAAATAATAAAAATAGCTATGACTATTAAGGAAAATTATGATTATAATAATATTAAATTAGATTAATAAAAATAATATCTTAATTTTACTTGAAAAAATAAGATAATTATATTAAAATAAAAATAAGGTAAATACTTAAAATGAAAAAGCCATTCAATACATTAAACGATTGTTTTATTCGGTATTTCTTTCGCAACATGCGGGCAGTCGCCACCGACAAGGGCGGGGAAAAAGTTCTTCTTGATTTTATAAATGCCGTTATGATTAGCGCGGACATGAAAACTTTTAAAGCCGTTGAAATTTTAAATCCGTTTAATCTTAAAAAACATTACAAAGACAAAGAGACAATCGTTGATGTGAAATGTATCACTAAAAATGGAACAGTCGTTATAATCGAAGTTCAATTATCGGGCAATTCGAGGTTTCCCGAAAGAATATTATATTATTGGTCTTTAAATTATAGCAAGCTATTAAAGAAAGGCGAACAATACGATGCTTTAACTCCCGTAATAAGCATTAATTTGCTTAATTTTAATTTGAATAAAAAGAATAGTAATGTTCACAGTTGCTATATGATTTACGATACAAAAAATAAAAATCTATTAACCGACCATTTGCAAATACATATGATAGAATTAAAGAAATTTAAATTTAAGGACAATAATTTAAAAAAGGATTTAAATTATTGGCTTGGATTTTTCACTACAAAGAATATGGAGGCTTATATGTCAGAGATAGTAAAAGAAAAACCTATAATGGAAGAAGCGCATAAACGATATAATAATTTTATTAGAAGTAGACTAATGATGACAGAATACGAAAAAAAAGAACTTTATCAATACGATAAACAAATATCGCTTGAAGATAAAAGACGAGAAGGAATAAAAGAAGGCATGAAAAAAGGAATTGAAAAAGGTAAACTTGAAGGTATAAAAGAAGGTAAACTTGAAGGTGAAAGAGATAAATCAATCTCAATAGCCAAGACTTTAAAACAAATGAATATGGATGACGACTCCATTAGTAAAGCTACGGGATTAAGCATAGAAGAAATACGCAAACTGCACCCAGACGGAAAAAAACTTTAATTTATTTTATTGTTTTTATACAGGTTGTTTAGGCAATTCCCAATCTAAATTATAAGTTTGTCCCGCCGTTCCAGATAGTGCCAATATAGTTCCTGCGCCTTGATTTGAAATCATAATCTGTAAATTTTCTTTGCCTGTAGATATTTTATAATTTATTTTATCTTCAAAGAAATCTAACATTCCAATATTAGTATAAGTCATTATTTGGGATTCTATTAGAATTAATTGCCCTTTTAGTTTATATTTGACATTATCATAAGGCAACTTACCGTATGTTGCGTAAATGCCAAAATCTTCCGAAAATTCTGCGCTATTAATAATTGAATTATTAAATAAGCATATTTTATTATCTATAATTTTTATATCGTCAAGGTTTGTGATAGAATTCCCATTACTAAATTTACCATGTAAATATAAATAATTGTTATAATAAAGAGGCGTTAATTGAATGCCAATAATTTCGTCTTTTATAATCGGTATAATATTCCTCGTTAACTTTTTATTTATTTTATTTGTGGTTTTTATTATTACCATGCTATCTTCCGAATTATTACCAAGCAATTCAATATTTCCTTTTAATCTATAATAACCTTCAATATTTTTAATTAAAGTTAAATTACTGCAATCTTTAGTATTATTATCAGTCAAAGTATTTTCGCCAATTAATATTTCAGATTTTTCAAAATTATAAATATCAAAATTATCTCCAAGTCTTAAATGATTCATTAATTCGTTTACTTTTTTATCCAAAACTTCAATAGCGCTTTGTATATTTATTTCTTTTTGTATTTTATAAATATCCGTATTCTTATGTGTAGCCATATTAAAGCTAATAATTTCATCCGTTTCAATATTAGTTCCGTCCGAATGTTTAACTTCAATACAATAAACTGTTGCATTTTCTATATAACTTTGAAAACTCGATAAATCGCTAATTTCTTTTCTAATATAATATTTTAAATCTTTATTTGTGTTTGAAGTTATATAGCCTTCTATCGCTTTTATATAAAGCGAATCGGATTTATTATCCTCTATATTAAAATAATTTTCTAGTATTCCATTTGAATAAATTACGATTTGCGAACTATTATTAGGACAAGTTATATTTCCTTTTATAAATACTCTATTATTTTGATTTTCTATTTTTAAATAAGTATAATTAAGATTGCCGTAAGAGGCTAAAATATAATTCTGCCCGTTTTGTATATTTTCTATCGGAATATCAATATTAAATATAATTATTTGTTTTTCGTTATTGCTTTCTATATTATCGTTATAAATATTAAATACAGGCATTCCAAAAGCGTTATTAAAAGTATATTTAAAAAATAAATTAGAGTTTGTAGATTCGTTTTTTATTTCGTTTTCTTTTGATTGAGTTTTCTTTCCGCAATAAAAAAATTGAGATAATTCTGCAATTATAAATCCGCCGTCTTTAATGCCATCAAATTCCGATATTTTTAACATAAAAGACGATTTGCTTAAAGTTTCTTTTATAGAACCCTTAAAAATATATTTATCGTTGTTTTTTTCTAATACAAAATTATAAGCTATACCGCTTTCGTCTATAAGTTTAATATTATAAATTTCTTTTAGTTGTTTTTTAATGGGCGGGAAATTATCCTCATCTGAAGAAAAATCTAAATTTATTTTTGAATTATCGAAACTTACGCAACGAGACGATACCACGCCTCCTTCACTTTCAACGGGAGCGTCTGCTCGCCTATTTAATCTTTCGTATATATCCTTAATATTTCCAGCAGGAGCTTCACTACTCGCTCCGCCTTTTATTAATTCAATATTTTTTATTATTTGATTAATATCTTCGGCATAAATAGTTTTATCGTTTTGTCTGGCTTCGATTTCTTTATATTCTTTAGGTTTATCTAACATACTTAATAACTCCAGCAAAGTTCTGACAATTAAAAATTATCAGAACTCTGCAACGCGCTTTTTTATCTTTTATTATTAGTAAAATCGGAAAATTGAAAATAATTCGTTTCCGACTGAATATTGAACCATACTTGCCACTGTGATATTCTCATTACGCTTTGACGATACGCTTCTATCAAATCTCTTTTGTCTGCAATTTGCGGAATATAATATTTTTCTGGTGGTTTCGTCAAAGGAACTTTTATATACTTTATCCGAGTTTGGCAAGCCATAACGCTTATAATAATTATAGTAATCGTTAGATATTGAATTAATTGCTTCATTATCCGTCCTTGTCAGAGCTTCTCGCTCTACTTTTTTAGTGTATTCTTTAGAGTTATCAAAACCTTTAAGAACTACCGCATTTTCTTTATCATATTTAATTTGTTTTTTTAGAGCTTCGTTTATGAGTTCGAGATTTTCAATCTCGTTTCTATATTCTTGAAGTTCCGTTTCTTTTTCGCTTATAACTTTATTTTTTAAAGTTATAGTGAGAGCGAAAGCGAATATTATTACAATTATTCCAAATATAATAATAGACGCTTTGGCAATTTTAGATTTTGACAAAAATGTTAAAACACTTGCTAATCCCATTTTTATTCTCCTATATATTTTTATTTTTTATTTTAAGGCGTTTGCCTTCTCGCAACATGCGGGCAGTCGCCTTACTAATTCCCACCGTTTCGATATTTCTCCTATCTCATTACTCAATTCAATAGACTTATTTAATATATCTTTGTAGTCGCATAAATGATAATAGATTGATTTATACAATTCTTTATCTCTATCGCAATCCGTTAAATCCGCTTTTTCGTATATTTTATCAATGCAATTTTCAAGCATTTCCATTTTTACTTTCTCCTTCGCTTTGTTTTATTTTGTTATCCTTGCCTTTTAATATCATAATATTCTTCGCAAATATCGATGCATCCACAGGGCATAAAACAAAAAAGCAAGAGATACCGATAAATAATAAACCTTTGCAACTGTCCGAACTCAACGCCCCAAGCGAACTTAATCTATGATATTGATACATTATAAAAATAACTATTAACACTTTAAATATATTGCTTATTCTTTTCATTATTTACCTTCCGTGAATCTTATTATATAAATAAGCTATTATTCCAAATAAAGTTCCCAATCCCGCCATAACGGCTACAAATAAAGCGAAATCTTTTGCCATAGTCCTTATTTTATTTCCCGTCATTACTCCATTCATTATTTCTGAATGTTCTTTTAATTTTTTGTCAATATCGCTTATTTTTTCGCTTAAACTTCCTATTTCAAAAGACAGTCGATTTAATTGCTCGTTTATCTCCGTTAATTTTATTTCCAAATTATCCGTGTCTTTTCTCAATCTATCTATACTCGCCCATTTATCGTTTTGTCTTTTGCTTATCTCTTCGATTAAAGTAATTAATCCGTTTCCGTTTCTTTTATTATTTTCATCGAAGCCTAATATTAATTCAAGCGATTTAATTCTTTCAGTTAATTTTTCAACTTTAATATCTTTACTCTTTGTTCCCATTAATCATACCGCATTTGCTCTATTGAGCCATCCCCTCCAAAAAACCTCTTGGCTTTTATCTTTTACTATGAGCGACTCGTAATGTTTAATTTCAATTTCCGTGAACTTTTTGCATTCTTTATCGCTCGCCATTTTCCAAGCGTTAATAGTCTGCTTTCCTATAATGCCATCAGCAATTATATTGCAAGCTCTCTGCCCAACCATTATAGCTATTTTGGGACCAGCATTAACGCCAAGTAGAAAAAGATTGCTTGCAAAATCTTGATGCTTTACAATATTGCATTTTAATTTTTTCCAATAGTTATTTTCAAAAAAATATTCCACGACTTTAGTAATATTTTCGTTTTCAAGTATTTTATTTGAAAGCAGTATTAAATCATGTGTTCCATATTCTTTTTTTAATTTATCCACTTCTTGCCAAATGCTTAAGTTAGGATTTTTCTTTCTCGCAACTCCCAAAACGGTTTCGCCGCCTTTGTCCTGCGGTATATTAGAATAGACTATTAAACCTTTTTTAGTCTTTAGATTCTCCCATTCTTTTAATAATTCATATGATATTTTAAAATTTGCCATTATGCGCCTTTTTTCAATTCGTAAACTTTTATATATTTTGTGGTATTTTTTACGGTAGCTATATTAAGGACTTGCTCTCGCTGTTTCAACGCTTTTATTTCCGTTTCTATATTTTCAATAGAATCGCTATATTTATAAGTGGAAGTTTCATGGCAGGAAATATTAAATCCGTCATGGATTATTTTCCCTTCTTTACTTTCTACAAGAGATATAACCTCGTCTTTTATAGCGTCTATATCCTCTTTATTTTTTCTTTCTATTTCTTTTAATTTTAAATATTTTTCCAAAACGACTCTTTCTTTCTTTTCCAAATTTGAATTATCTTTTTTCATAAAATATTATCCTCAATTAATCAATTTATACTTATATAAAATAATATAAGGATAATTCACTTTCGCTTTCAATGAACAGTCGTCTTATTTTTCAACCACATAAGGTATTATTTCTATTAAAGATTTTTTTAATTCCGATTTTATCGATTCTATTCTTTGAGATATATTGCTTTGCGAAACTTTTAAAGTCTTCGCTATTTCTCTTTGAGTGTATCCTTGAGAGTATAAATCGATTATTTTCTTTTGCTCTTTTGTAAGCATTGCAATAATAATTCTTTTTATATCTCTATTTTCTATATTAGATAAGCCATGCGAATAAACTATCGAGGATAAATTATCAATATTGCCTACGATTTTATTATAATTATTTATAGTTTTTTCAGAATAAATATTATTGTCTTTTTTTATATTTCTTAATTTTTGATTCATACTTTCGCATAGCTCTTTGCATGAATGTCTATTTTCGCATACATTACAAGTTTTATCCTTAATCATTTATACTCCATTCATTTTATTTATATAAATAGATATTTCCTTCGCTTTGTCAACCGACAGAGGCTTTTTTATATTTAATTTTTCGCAAGCCAAATCTATATCATATTTTAAGTCTATAAGGTTTATAGAATCTTCTCTATAAGCGATATCTTCTATATTTATATTGCTTATATATAAAACGCCTAAATAAGTTATCATAATTATTATAATTGCCTCAATTTTACCACATTATCAAATATATTCAATTTTATTACTTCGCATAAACATGGCTTTATAAAATAAGATTTATTTACTTCGTCTCTCAAATATTCAAACTCTACTAAATCAAATAATTTTAAAAAGTCTAATGTCTCGTAATATTCAAAAGTATAATATTCTTTTAATACATGCCTTGATTTCATTATTTCGTTTGATAATTCTATCGCATCCTCTTTATTTTTAATCCAAGTTTCAAATTCTTCATGAGAATTAATTCTATGCCTAGTTTTAGCGTCTTCCTCAAAATCAGTATTTTTATAAGTCGATTTATTCAAATCATATTTTATAGAACAGCTCGATAAATACTCATCACTTTCCACAGTTTTATCGACTCTTCCCATCATCCATTGCTTAAACTTATATTTTGCTTTATTTTCTCTAAATCTTGTAGAAATAAAGTTTATTTTATTATTATATAATTCCAATCTGCCCTGTTCTAAAAAACATATTTCGCCTATAACATCCAAAACGGTTTTCTTATTATCGTTATCAAGCAATATTGCAATATCTCTCGAACGCTCTTCTTCCTCTTGCCAATTTTCAATGTCATAATTTTGTTTTATATAAGATATATTCTCATAATCTTCTAAAATCTCTCGCATAAACGGAAGCGATTTATAAGGCGGTATATTTATCTCCGTATATATTTCGTATAAATTGTCGTTAGTATCTGTTATGCTATGCACTTGTTTATGTCCCTTAAATATTAATAGTCCTCTCTCTTTATCTAAAGTCCATACTCTTTGATTTCCTTTACCATCCCCGTAATCTTTAAACTCGGGAATAAATATTTCAAGCTTTCCGCTTATTATCTTTCCGTCTTTTTCTATAATATCATTATCGCTTTGAGGCGTTTCAATAAAATATACATGCGGTTTTAATTTATTGTCCAATATATCTGTTTTCGATACTATATTCTCTATTGCATGCCTACTTGTATCGCATATTTCAAAAACAACCTCAGGGACATCGTCTGGCTCTAAAATCGAAGGAGTATAATATTTAATAGGTTTTAATTTTATTATGATTCCTTTTCCAGCCGCCAAAGTTCTTGCCGTGTCTATAATGTCCTCTCCGCTTTGCACATTTTCTGGGAAAGATTTTAAATAAGGATATTTGCTCTCTAAAAAAACATTTGAAGGAACTTCGGTAGTAAAGCTTGCCCTAATATCGCTCGCCGTTATCGTCACCGTATCCAAAAAAGAATATTCGGGCTTTTCTACAAAACCAGAAAATATAACAGTTGAATTTTTAATATCTTCATTATCAAAAACTCTTTTAACCAAAAGCCTATTTCCATAAATATTGATAAAATCGTCAAATAAGCCGTCTTCGTTTCTAAATGTTATGCTTATTTCGTTTGTTTGAATAGTTGAAAAAGTAATTGCCTCGCCTTCAATATCTACCGTATCTATTTCTTCTATTCTTGGCTCAATAATCAAGTCTTTATCCATGCATGTTAGTTTATTATTATTGTCCGTCCATTCTCTTGTGCAGAATAATTTTTTAATATTTATTATTATTTTCTTTTTTGTATATATAGTTTCAAAGTTATTAAAATGTATCGCTATATAGCTTATTCCATTTTCTTTATATTGAAAATAGGATTTATTTTGATTGTATAAATCTTCCCAATTAAAAACCTCGACATATCCTCTGTCTGCTGAATTGCTGTTTGCATCTATAACCGTAATCGAACCTATATTAAATAGATTATATAGCATAGCCTCGTTAATTTTAACAATATCGTTAAAATAAGATTTTGAAATATTTGAAACTATTTCGTTTATCGGAGCTATCCAAACCCCGCCTCTAGGGACAAATATTAATTTTGTATCTGGGCTTGCTATATCTAATTCTATTATATTTGCAAAACTTTTTAACATAGTTTAAACCTTTTAATTTAAATATAAAAATAAATCATCCTCGTGAAAAATATTCTACAACCGCGGAACCGTCTTGCCCCTTACCACCTACTGGTAAAGAACTTTGCCAATTTTCTCCACCTTTTCCTCCAGCTCCAACCGTAATTTTTATTTGTTTACTATTACCGAGTATAGCTCTAGTTATTTCAACTATAGCTGCAGAACCAGAACCTCCCCCAGCTTGACCTCCGTCTCCTCCGTTACCGCCAGAGGCTAATGTAATATTATTCATCAATATTGCTCCTTTTGGATTATTTACAATTCCGTTAACTCTTTGAACAGATGTTCCTTGAATTAACTTTCCCATTCCAGAAGCCTTTCCTCCTATACCCATTTGCCATTTTACATTACCTAAATAATAACCACCTACTCCTCCTCCACAAACTGTTATATCTTTATTGTTTATAGATATTTTAGAAACGCCGCCTGTTTCTGCATTTTTTGAATCAGCGGTTTGTGATATATTTGGAGACCCGCCACCTCCACCACTTACTAAATGAACGGTTATACTATTTGCGCTATCGGGAACATTAAAAGTATGAGTGCCAACCCCAAACGAAACGGAATGCTTTTTAAATGTTATTCCCGCTCGCATCAAATCATTTATATTCCAATATTTCTTTTCAACATAACCTCCCAAAGTTTTGCTATATTTCATTGCGAGTCTTAAATATTTATATTTTATAAAACCGTCTACTTTTGAATAAAAGCCTCTGTTATAATAATCATATTCGGGCATCTTGGAACTTACCAATTCGGCAACCAAATAATCGCTATCCGAATCAATAACTTGATTTTCTCTTACTATCGCAAGCCTTATAAATCTTTCGCCGTCCGAGTCGTCACTGTCAGTAAGAATAATATTGTCTTCGGCTTCAAATAATCTGCCTTCAAACTCGCATACGCTCCCGATTAATATATTTGGAAGTTCTCTATTTGAATCGCTCCAATTAGTTAATTTTATACCGTCAAAAGCCGTATGCAAAACTCTTATTTTTTGCATCATTATATTTTGCTGTCTATAACTATTTAATAAATCTATTGGGTTTTCCGCTGGTTCTCTGATTAAATTAAATCTCATTTTAATACACCTCGTTATTATATATATCAAAATAACTTATTCCGTATTTATTCTCATCTGCGGCGTAAGTTATAATGCACTGAATATATTTAGATACGCTATTATTAGCAGTCGAATAAAAACCGCCAAGCTCTTCGTTATAATTTGCAATTAAATTTTCCGTTATTTCGGGGATTAATTCTTTTTCGTTGTTTGATAATTTCAATATTATATATTTTTGATTTGCTTCTTTACAGTTATCTTTTAATATTATATTTTCTTTCGCTTCAAAAATTGAATAACAAAATGGACAAATAGAACCTTTCAAAATTACGGGCGGTTTACTATTATCCGAAATATCTAATTTAATGCCTTCAAAAGCCGTGTGTAAGAATATCATTTTATTTAATATTTCATTTTGTTTATTATATGCGTCCAAAGTCAATGGAATACTTGAAGGCTCTTCTATTAATTCAAACATAATTATTACCCCCGTCAATTAACCTCTCTAAAAGTTAATTCAGTCGAATATTGATATAAATCGTTTTTCCCTTTTTTAAAATCTATTTTATCGTTAGTCAAAACATATAAACCAGCTTTCATATAATATTTCGCTCTGACTTTTTCGTTAGATAAATTAATTTGTTCTTTCGATGCATATTTTGATTTCCCATATTTACCTACTCCATATTTAGCGTATGATATAGTTTCATTGCCTTTGGAACTCTCGCTTAAATCCGCTTCTTTCCAAACTTGTAATACAAAAGGATAAAAATCGCTATCTTCAAAAAACTTTTCTATTTTTTCTTTATCCTCGTTAGTGAGATAAGAAAAAGACACCTTCCAAATATCATATTTACGAACAGGCAAAACTCTGCGAAAATAATGATTGGTTACGGAAAAAAATTGATTATGAGTATAATTAATAGTATGCGTTTTCGCTTTATCGTGCGGGGGAAAATCCACCGCTTCGCCTATTATTAAATATCCACATTCAAGGTTATTTTCGTTTGTTTCATTTCCGTAAAAGGTTATTTTGCATTCTAAAAACTTTATTGGAGATATATTATATATTACCTGTTTATCTGCATTTATATCTATAGAATATATTCTCATCTCTTCGTTATTTTTAATTTCTATTTTTACTAAATAAGCGTTAGTATTAAATATTGCAAAAGAGTTTATAACTTTATCGCCACTGCCTGATACTTTTAAAACTCCTAATTTTTTATCGTTAAATTTGCCTATATTCAATCTCTGATAATCAAATATATTTTCAATAGGAAAAAAATCATCCGAACTTGAAGCCGTCCAGCTATTATTATTAAATATATTATCGCATAGCACTCTCATAATATACCTCTTTCGCTTACGACTTTTACGCCTCTTTTACTTATATTCAATATAGTTTGAGCGACAACTCTTCCGTCCAATTTTAATATTATAGGCTGATAATACGAATTGTTATTTTCCGTTTTGTTTTCGTCCTCTTCTTCTTTAGCCGCGTTAAATATTTTATCTCCTATTTTTCCGAGTATTCTATCTTCCAAAGGAATAACCGCTTCATCGTTCGGACCTTCTCCTATGACGGCGTTTATTCCGCCCGCTCTCCTTCCGACTATTCCGCCCTTTGCCAAATATTTAGGCTCTTGCGGTTTTGATTTTTGTAAAGCCGCTATCTGAACCGCCCCAGACGCCACTATTCCAAGCAAGGTTGCATAAGCTATTAAAGAATACGGGAAAGGACCCGCAGCCATTGCCGAAGATATCGCGCTAATAGCCGCTTGAGCCAAAGAGGTAGTGGCTTGCGAAACGGACATCTTCCAGCTTTCATTTTTTGAATTATATTCAAGTCGCATTTTTTCATTATTATAATTTTTCTCTATTTCCGCTTGCTTTAATTTTGCTTCTTCTTCTATTTCGATTTTAGCCAAAGCCTGCTCTTTTTCTTTTAATTCTTGTTGCAATCTTTCTTGCTCGTAAAGTCCGAGTGCGACTTTCTGCCTATTTTTTATTTGTTTTATACTCTTAAGTAAGCTCTGTTTTTCGCTATTTTCCATTATTCCTATAGCTTTTAGCTTGGCGTTTTTTTCTTCTTCTATCGCTTTAATAGCCGCTTCTTTTCTCTCCTCGTTTCTATCCATTTCCATTTCTATGGCGTTAATTTTTATATTACTTATTGCCGAATACATATCGCCGATATAACCTATAGTATCCGTAAGCATTTGAGCCAGATTGCTTTTAAAATATTCCGATATATTTTGGCTTGGAGTTTTATATAATTCTTCAAACTTTTCTTTTAATATTTCGACTTGTTCGGAAGTAAGCTCTATTTCGTTTGCGATATTTTCTATTCCCTTTCGGACAATCTCGCTTTTTTGAGAGGCTTTTTCGGTGTCGCTTATTTTATCTCCAAACTCTTCGGCTATTTCGACTCCTCTTTCGTATTCCGCTATAGATTTTTCGATTTCTTTAACCAATTCGGAAAACTTATCGCCTTTTATTTTATCCAGAGCGTAGCCGTAATTATCGCTTAAATATTTTATTTGCTGGCTATTCATTGATAAAGCGCCGCTCATTTCCGAAAGTATAGCGCAGACTTTTTCTTTTTTAGTTTCGAGAGCTTCCGTATCGCTTATTTCCTGCCCTAATGCTCGAAGGTTTGAAACTCTTCTTTTTTCCTCTTCTTCTGCATTTTTTAATTCTTCCAAATATTCTTTAAAAGTTTTCGTTTTATTTTTTGTATTTTCTGTTTCTAATTTTGTAAGATTAATCGCATCGCTATCGGCGTTATTGGATTTTTCTTTTAAGTCTATTCCGTCTACAGTTAATGAATGCCTATATCTTTCGTTGCTATTAAGCTCCGTTACCGCTTTTGATAACGCTTCGTATTTTGCTGTCGCTTCGGTTAATTCTTTTTCCGCGTTTTTATAATCGCTTGTGTCTTTATAGCCTTCGCCCCAACCTTCATAAGTTCTTTCCGCTTCTTTTAATTTAAATTCCGCTTGCTCTTTTATTTTAGCCCATTCTTCTAATTGTTTTTTAGTGTCGTCTCTTAAAGCTCTTTCGGTTTCAAGGGTAAAGTTTTCGACTTTATTTTTGGCGTTATCTATATAATTAACGCCGTCAATCATTTTGGTTTTTAACTCTGGAAATAATTCGGTAATCTCTCGCGTAAGTTCGTTTAATCTTTCGCTTTGTTTTTCGTCCAAACTTTTAGCTTTAGCCAAATTATTATATTCTATAAATAGCTTCGATATATCTTTAGCCTCTCTATTTACGGTATTAAACTCTCCAAGATTTTTATATGTATTCGTATTTAATTCTTCTTTTAGTTTTCTTAATTCCTGTCCTGTTTTATACGCCTTAACCGCCAAAGCGCCGAGTCCTACCGTTACCGCCGTTATTATTCCGATTGGACTTGCAACTATAACTGTATTTAAAGCTTTCCATACTCCGCTTAACGCTTTAATTGAGACTACATAATCTTTTAATAATCCAACCGATTTACCGAAATCTTTTATAGTTTTTGTAGCCGTTACAAATCCACTTTTAAGTGAAATTATTCCTTGCAAAGCTGGTCCGAAACCTGCCGCTAATCCCACAAAACCTACAACCGCAGTCTGAACGGGGGCGGGCAATTCTCTAAACGCTGTTATTAAATCGGATATTTTTATTACCAATTTTTCCGCCGTAGGTATTAAAGTGTCTTTGAAGGCTGGCAATAATTTTTCTTCCACTACTGGCAAGAGACTATTTCCTAATTCTATTATAAGAGAGTCCACTTCCGCTTTTATTCTTTCAAATCTTCGAGCTGGTCCATCGTCTATTTTTTGAAAAGCCTCGCTCGTAGCCCCAGCAGAGTTTTTAACCTCTTCCAAAGCGTCTTTAAACTTTTGAGCATTTTTACCAGATAAAGATAAAACGGCGTTTCCAGCCTCAACGCTTGAGAATAAACTCGTAACTTCTTTTTTATTATAACTTGCAGTTTCTGACATTAAATTAAGAGCTTCTTGTAGATTTCCGCCTCCCTCTATAAACTCTCTAAAAGTTTTTCCCGTTATACTTTTAAAAGTTTCGTAGGCTATAGAACCTTCTTTATTTAATTCGACTAAAGCCTGTCTTATTTGAGTTGTTGCCTTTGCAGTCGGCGTTCCTTGAGCCGTCATTACCGCTATAGCCGCCCCTATATCATGAAACTTTACTCCTATTGCCGAAGCGACTGGAATAACATTAGATACGGTATTAGCTATTTGAGTAAAATCCGTTTTTCCTAATTTAAGAGTGGCAAACATTATATCGCTTGCTTCATTAACATTTAAAACTTCAGAACCGTAAGCGTTCACTACGGAGCTTAATCCGTCTACCGAAGTAGTTAAATCGCTAACTCCAGCGATAGCTCCGCTCGAAGCCGTCCTTAAGAAATCAAAAACATTTTCTCTCGGAATGCCCGCAGATAAGGCGTTATATAAAGCTGGAATAACCTCTTCTGGGACTTTGCCTATTTCTTTTGCAAAGTCTAATGTCTCTTGCTTTAACGAACCGAACCCCTCTTTACTTAATTTCGGAAGCATAGTCGCCACTTGACGCATGCCGTTATCAAAATCTATCGCTTTTTTAGTGGCAAGAGCCATTGCCGTAGTGCCAGCAGCTATAGGGACGGTTAAGTTTTTAGTGGCTAAAGAACCGAACTTATTAAAAGATTTTTCGATTTTATTAAAACCTTTTTCTAAATCCGTAGTTCTTTCTTTTAATTTTCCAAAGGTCTCGATAGCCTTCGCAGCGTCAACATATATACTAACATTTATACCGCTCATATATAACCGTCTTAATTCTTAATTATTGATAGTCGTTGTGGTTATTTCCCACAAACCCTTTTTTTCTTTTTTTATTTTTTTAGCGCCCGCTTTTATTTCATTTCCATCTTTATTATGTTCTTCGATTTCTATGATATATGGCAAATCAAGTGAAGCCGTATAATATAACAGCAACCTTGATAAGCTCATATTCATCATATAATCTTCTGTCCAGCCGAAACTATTTGCCAAATGAGCCAATAGTTTAATTAAAGTTATTTT
>ERZ791737.826-NODE-826-length-19741-cov-24.072132_pt1 | contig 19741 bp, 15 predicted proteins | sample MGYA00510042_ERZ791737 | MGnify/ENA primary metagenome ERZ791737 (study PRJEB30046, sample SAMN00791965) | human gut metagenome | study: EMG produced TPA metagenomics assembly of the A metagenome-wide association study of gut microbiota in type 2... | reverse complement strand
CATTATCTTTCAGAAAAGGATACTGGCTGATTGTCCATCCCAAACCGATAGCCCATGCGGCATTCCAACGTTTGGATTCAGGAAGGATAGAAGAAGCGTCTGCTTTGTAGGTCGCGAAAAGATCGTAAGTATTATCAAAACTATATCCCATCACCAGCCCCAACCCCAGTTGGGCAGTCTTTTCCTTATAAGAACCAACCACTGGTTTTCTGTTACCGGAAATAGACTGGTTGATAGCGGATGGTGACATTTGCATACCCACTCCATATCCTGTAATAGAAACATTATCCGCATCCGTCATATAATAATCCATATTCCCGCCAATAGTAAAATCATGTTTCTCGGCAAATATCTTATTATAAGTGATGCGGACATTCGATGAAACATTCGTTGTCACGTTTTTCTCTTTGGAGAGCTTTCCACGCTCTGCTTCATCCACCCCGCTGTTTCGTTCACTGATAGAAGTAGAAGGCACCAGCGTCATACCTTCATTCAAAAGCATATCAATACCTGTTACAGCATCGATACTCAATCCTTTCAGAGGCTCCAAATTCAAACTTCCACTCACTCCACCGCGTTTATCTGTCGATTTACTGTTGTACTGACTTAACAAATCATTATAAGTGTAATCTGAAGTTTCATTAGAAAAAGAAACTAATTTTCCCGTCTTTGTTTCATAAGGATTGAGTTGATAGATCAAATCGGTAGGAGAATATGAACTTCCATTCGGCGTATCTGTTTCAGAATATCCCGCATTGGCACTTAATGATAAATATCCCACCCTACCCAGTTGCTGGTCAAGGCTCATAGTGGCAGTAAAACGATGTGTATCATTCCCCGGCACACGTCCTCCTTGCTGGGCATAATTGGCAGATACATAATAAGACGTTTTTTCCGATCCGCCTCTGACACTCAGATTATGACGTTGATAGGTATTTAAATGAATCAGTTCGTCGAACCAATCAGTATGAATGGTGCGCAAAGAATCGAGTATTTCCTGCCCTTCGGCTATCATTTGGTTCAAATTCGGATCATTGGCGAAATACTTCCTGTAGTAATCCTCGCTGTACCGATAACCGGGAGTAGAACGATTTTGTAATCGGCGCTCCAGTTCCAGTTTCTCGTCCGTATCCATCATCTCGACTCCCCTGCGTCCACGAGTAGTAATACCCATATTGAAACTGTAACTGGTAGTTGTACGTCCATCGGGATTCCCGCGCAAAGAAGTGATTTCTATTACTCCATTGGCGGCTTTGATACCATACAAGGCACATGCCACAGCATCTTTCAACACCTTAATTTCTTTAATGTCCGCCGGGTTAAGGGTCATAAAGGCATCGGATGAAATTACCTGTCCGTCCATTACATATAGTGGTTCATTTGCAGCATCCCCTTCACGGAAAGATGAGTTTCCACGAATACGAATTTCCGGCTTCGAGCCCAAATCACCTGTATTGGTAACAATCAGTCCGGGAACACTTCCTTGCAATGCTAACGACATATCAATCATAGGTTTGCTATTCAGACGTCCCATATCTACATTCTGCACTACACCGGATTTTGCACGAATATCCAACTCATTGATATTCTGCCGTGCCACCACGACCACCTCATCCAATGATTTGGTATCCTGCTGCATAGCTGCATCCTGTACATTCTGTCCCGTATACTTTTCACGGACATCTTTCATTCCGATAAAGGAGAAGATAATCATGTCTCCTTTTTTCCATCTTCCACGCAACTGATAGCGTCCGTTAGCATCAGTCACCGTACCAAATTGAGTATTTCCAATACGAACCGTAGCGCCAGGAAGCGGTTCTCCCTGATGATCTGTGACCATACCGGTCAGCACAATGTCTTTTTGTTGGGCATAGGTAGCTTGAAAACTAATGGCAGAAATGAAAATAACTACAAAAAAAGAAATAATAAATGCTCTCATTTTAGCGTTTTGTTATAAACAATTATCCGGACCGCAAAATTAAATACTTAACGCAGCCCGGACAATCGCAACAAATTGCTATATTATTTCTTAGTAATACCTAATAACAGTTATTTTTAGTTTCACAAGAGATACTTTTATCTTCAAATTCGAGTGTCACATGATGAATATCCGCTTCTTCCAACTTATTTTTAATTGAACATTTTATCTCTTCCATTCTCTCTACGTCATCAATGACAACATGGGCTGTCAGGGCAGTTTCCGTTGTGCTCAATGCCCAGATATGTAGATGATGGCAATTCTCCACACCGGGCTGTTCCATGATAAGTTGCTGTATTTTTTGAGCATCTATCCCCACCGGCACTCCATCCAATGACAACCGAAGGCTATCGTGAAGCAATCCCCAAGTAGAGACAATAATAATAACAGCAATGCCAAGTCCGATAATCGGGTCAATGATGCTCCACCCTGTATACGTAATAATAATACCGGAAGCAACTACACCGACAGATACCAGTGTATCTGCTGCCATGTGCAAGTAGGCTCCCTTCACATTCAGATCCTTATCTTTATCTTTCATGAAAAGCCATGCAGTAAGCGCATTGATGACCACTCCCACCCCAGCTGTCCATGCGATAGCGGAACCATCAACCGAAACCGGATGAAATAATTTGTCTATGCTCTCGGCAATAATAATGCCAACAGCAACCAACAGTATAACTGCATTTAATAAAGAAACAAGTATCGTACTCTTCTTATATCCATACGTGTAACGACTATTAGGGTGAACTTTCTCCAACCGGAAGGCCAACATGGCAAGTACCAGACTGGCTACATCACCCAAATTATGCCCGGCATCGGAAAGTAACCCCAAAGAATTATAATAAAACCCTACTCCGAATTCTACTATGACAAAAGTTATATTCAGAGCGATGCCTATGATAAAAGCTTTATTGAGCGATGTCAACCGATGACTATGTTCGTGGTGATGATGAGGTTCCATATTATATATTGTTATTATATCTAATATACAAAAAACATCTTACCCGAAGATTAGTTCATCCCTTTCCACTTTTAGCAGTATTAACGACTGGCAAGTTTTTCCATAAACTTATTCCGGTCTACCACATAGCGTATATGTGTTCCTTCACCAATTTTACCCTGTGAATCAGAGGCTACTACAGAAAATGTCAACTTTCGTCCTTCTACCTCAAGAAGTGTGGCTGTTACAAGAACCGTATCTCCCAATGCAGTGGGTTTAAGATGTGTAGTCTGAATCATTGCTCCTACCGTTGTACTGCCTTCCGGTAATTGATTTTCAACAGCAGACAAAGCTGCATTTTCCATGAATGCTACCATAGCGGGAGTAGCAAGGACAGGGAGATCCCCCGATCCCATTGCCATTGCCAGATTTTCCGGTTTAACCACTACTTCCTTTGTTAATTGCAATCCTTTTTCTAACATAATTTCTGATTCTAAATTTTAGTTATGACTATTCTTCTTTTTAGCAGACTGATAAAATAGAAAGGCCAACAGAGCTAAGAAAGCCAAAAGTATCGTAATCATCTCTGTTGTATATGCCATTGGTTCTACCCATATTTCATGAAAGATATTCCAGCGTCCCAATACTTCTACAAAAGTCCAGAACACTACTACCGTAGCAATAGAAAAGCGCATGGCATATCCCCATTGAGTGATTTTCAACAGGCGTTTAAACATAAAAAATGAACCTGCCAGACAGCCGAAAGCAACTATAGCAGTAACAGGGCTATGCTCGCCGACAAAATTCTCATCATAACAGAAGAGCAACACGAGATAGCTCGTCCACATGATGAGATTTAACTCCATAAAAGTAACAATTGATGTATGACGTGTCATCGGCCGTACTACAATCGTGGTGGTACTCTTACGGAAAAAGACTTTTTGAAGATAGGTAAAGAAGTCGCATCCGCTTTTTATACTGAAAATGTAAATCAACATAAACATCACCCAAAAACCGAAGGAAGAAGGCATGATTAAGTATTCCGGTTTTGTCACGACTTCACCGGCAGCGTTCAGCAATGGTTGCACTTCATAACGATGTGCATAATATACGTAGATAAACTCTACCCATCCGGTCCAGAAGAGTAGTCCTCCGAATAATCCCCATAACGTCTGTCGTGTATCTCCCTTTGCAAACACTCCAATAATCACCATCACCAGACCTACTGCTCCCATCGTGAAAGCCGCATAGTGAAGAGCTGTGGATGAGAGCACATGCTCCATAAAAATCATTAATGCATGCCCCAACGGCATAGTAAACAATACAATCAGGAAAGAAGTAATCCCTGTCAATACACTTTTTCTACTGTAGCCGCCTTTCATTTTCTTCTCATTTTAATTTTTTAATCATCAATTCAGTAAAAGACTGCAAAAATAACGAGTTAATCCACTCCTCCCAATACCTACATATAATTAAAGCCTCTCATTTTTTCATTTCTTTTAGGTATTTCCCCCGTATATATATCCCCGTAACTTTGCATCTGGAAATTTAATTAATCATTATCTATCAAAATTAAGTATGAAAATCTTAAACTTTTGGATGGTTGCCCTTATGGCACTATCTCTTTCTTCTACTTTCGTTTCTTGTAGCGACAACGACGACGATGAACCTAACCTTGCCAAAGAAATAGCAGGAGCTTATAAAGGTTATTCAGTCGGCGCATGCAATATGTTCTCTGATTATTTGTTGGGTGATGAATCCACAGCAACAATCACTGCCAACGAAGATGGTACCATCAATTTGGTATATAAATCCGGATCTGGAGATTTCACTCTGAATAATTTAAAACCTTCTTCTAATAAATCTTTCAGCGGTTCCGGTGAAGTTGCCATGTCTATGAGCGGCAGCACAGGCGGTAGCTACGACTACACATTAGAAGGTAGTGTAGATGGTTCTAAAGTGTTAAGCTTGAAAGCCAATGTTGATATTCCTGTACCTATGGGAAAAATGGAGATTGATTTCATACAGGGAGAAACACCTGTTGGTTATTATATAAAAGATACTTATAAATACCAAACTCATTTATCTCTTTCAGTCACTACTCCAGAAGGGAATACCACTGAATCTACTGAAGATTGCAAAGTTATCATCGAAAATCCAACAGGCAGTACAGTAGATGTTACAATTAGCGGCTTCAATAACACAAGTGGTTCTATGAATTATTTTGAAAAGTTCACCGTAAAGGGAGTAAATGTTACTAAAGCAAACGACGGTAGTTACTCACTCAATATCGGTAGCTTTGAAGCAGACACCCAAAAGACTACAGGAGAAATTCTGGCAATCACCGGTACGAGTTTAAGTGGTACAGTTAAGTCAGACGGAACAACTACTATTACTGTAGTTTTTAAACCAGGAAGTATGCCATGGGATATTACAACAGACTTTACTGGAAGCAATACTAACAGCGCACAATAAACGATTAAATAAGCAATGAAAAGAAGCAGGAACGCTATTTTCAAATATACTATAGTACTGGGAGCGGCAATGTCGCTCTCTGCTTGTAATGGAATATTTGAAAATATTTATGATGCCCCCATCGAAACGGAGATGGAAATCAAGGAGAATAGCTTTTCACAAGTCAAGACTGTTGAATATACAGAATGGGCCTACATTAACCTTTCGGAACGTACGGTTACCACCGTTAAAATCGGAGAGGAATATGAGAGTCAAATTCCTGATAAGTGGGATTTCGCTATTCATCGTTATGATATAAAAACCAACAAGGGTGCTACCTACAAAACAACTTACACAAGTATCGACGAGTTTAAAGCAACAGGTAAACTGCCTAAAGCGGAAGATTTTGTAGAAGATGAATGGACAACCGATAAAATAGCCATTGACATGTCGGGCATGATGGACGGAAACATTATCTACACAGAGTCTTACCGTAATGCTGTTCTTTCCAGTTGGCTGGACGTTAATACCGCAACAATGCCTCCGGTATACACCATGTCAAACCAAGTTTTTTTGATACGTTTGAAAGACAATACATACGCCGCGATCCGTTTTACCAACTACATGAATGCCAGAGGTATAAAAGGATATATTGACTTCGATTTCCAGTATCCGCTTGAGTTCGAGGACAACAACAATGAAACCAATCAACAAGAATGAAACCTACATTTATAATATCATTATTGCTTTTTTCATTTATAGCAACTTGCACCACATTAGCACAACACTCAACTTATCACATCAGCGGACGTGTAACTGATACAGAAGGGGAACCTCTCCCCGGTGCAACGATTTCCATCAAAGGTAAAGGAACCGGAGCCGTCACATCCGTCGACGGCACATATACATTACAACTCCCCGGAACCGGTACATACCTCATCACCGCCTCGTATGTAGGCTATCAGCCACAAGAAAAAAGACTGACTGTAGGGAAAGAGAAAAGACTAAGTTTCCGCTTATCGGAAGATCAGTTTGACCTGGGAACAGTGGTTGTCACAGGTACACGTACTCCCAAATTACTGAAAGATGCTCCTATCATCACTCGTGTAATCACAGCAGACGATATTAAGAAGGTAGATGCAACCAACGTAGGACAATTATTACAATCGGAACTGCCGGGCATTGAATTTTCCTATTCAATGGATCAGCAGGTTTCTATCAATATGCAGGGATTCGGAGGAAACTCTGTACTCTTCCTGGTAGATGGCGAACGCCTGGCAGGAGAAACTTTAAACAACGTCGACTACAACCGATTGAACCTCGATAACGTGGAACGGGTAGAAATTGTAAAAGGGGCTGCCTCTACTCTCTATGGTTCCAGTGCAGTAGGTGGCGTAATCAACATCATCACCCGTGATTCCGAGGACCCATGGAATTTAAATGTAAACAGCCGCTTCGGTGAACATAACGACCAACGATATGGCGGAACTTTCAGTTTCAAAGCCGGTAAATTCAACAGCCAGACGAATGTGCAACATACAATGTCCGATTCTTACGACGTACCGGAAGGAGATGTGACAACCATCTTCGGAAACCGCACATGGAATGTGAAAGAACGTCTTGTTTACAGACCGATTGAACAGTTGAAACTGACTGCACGCGGAGGTTATTATTTCCGCGAACGGGATAAGACCGGAGACAGCAAAGACCGTTATCGTGATTTCAGCGGAGGTCTGAAAGCCAACTATGATTTCAACATCATGAGTAATCTGGAAGTTGCCTATACATTCGACCAATATGATAAAAGTGATTATCTGACCTCATACAAATACGATGTCCGCGATTACAGCAATGTGCAACATAGCGTACGCGCACTCTACAATTACACCTTCAACGATAAAAACATTCTGACCGTAGGAGGAGATTATATGCGTGACTATCTATTGTCTTATCAATTTACCAACAATGGAAGTTATACCATGCACTCGGCAGATGCATTCGGACAGTTCGACTGGAACCCGACCGAACATTTCAACGTAATCAGCGGGGTACGTTTCGACTATTTCTCACAATCTAACGTACGTCATATATCTCCGCACATCGGACTGATGTACAAAATAGCCAACTGCTCCCTCCGTGGCTCATACTCACAGGGATTCCGCTCTCCTACCCTCAAAGAAATGTATATGAACTTCGACATGGCAAATGCCATGATGATTTATGGTAATCCCGACCTGAAATCGGAGACGAGCCACAACTTCTCGCTCTCGGCGGAATATACCAAGAACCGTTACAATTTTACCGTTTCAGGATATTACAACCTTGTCAATGACCGGATCGACCTGACTTCATTCCGCGACACTGACGGAAGATGGGCACAGCTATATATCAATACAGAGAAAGTAGACATCGCCGGTGTGGATATCAACGCCTCCGCCAAATATCCTTGTGGTCTGGGAATACGTGTTTCTTACGGATACCTCCACGAGTTTATGCGCGACGGACAAATGAAATTCTCCAGTACCCGCCCACATTCAGCGACCGCACGTATCGAATACGGCAAATCATGGGATAATTATCAATTCAATCTTTCCCTGAACGGACGTGCGTTATCCAAAGTAGAAACCAATAAATATGTGGGCAATAATCCGGATGAAGGGACTACCGGAGTGACTTATCCGGGATATACGATGTGGAACCTGACGTTGACACAAGGGATCTGGAAAGGAGTCAGCCTGAATATGGCCGTCAACAACATATTTAATTATGTTCCAAGCTATTATGACGCAAACTCTCCTTATACCCAGGGAACCAACTTCTCCATCGGACTTGCATTAGACGTAGACAGGTTCTTCAGAAAATAGAAAAGATAAAACTACATACAAAGCTAAAAATAAGAGAAATGAAAAAGAAAAGTAAAATCATCTTAGGTGTATGCATCGTTGCTGCAGCTCTGATAGGGATGTCCGTATGGAATACCTGGTTCAGTCCTACAAAGATTGCTTTCATCAACTTCCAGACCATACAGCAGGGAAGTATATCGAAAGCCAACGACAATTCATCCATCAAACTCAGTGAAGTATCGCTCGACAACCTCGACCGTCTGACCGGTTACGACATGGTATTCATCAACGGAATGGGTCTGCGTATCGTCGAGGAACAACGTCAACAGATACAACAGGCTGCCGACAAAGGTATTCCTGTATATACTTCCATGGCTACCAACCCGGCCAACAACATTTGTAATCTGGACAGCGTACAAAAGAATCTGATACGAGGTTATCTGACCAACGGAGGAAAAACCAACTACCGGAATATGCTGAATTATATCCGTAAAGCTATTGACGGTAAAATCTCTTCCATACCGGAAGTGGAAGACCCGGCAGAAAGACCCAGTGACATGCTCTATCACGCCGGACTCACCAACCCGGATGATGAACTGGAGTTCCTCACCGTGGCAGATTATGAGAAATTCATGAAGGACAACCGTCTTTATAAAGAAGGAGCACGTAAAATCATGATAACCGGACAAATGGCTGATGCCACCGGACTTATTGAGGCTCTTGAAAAAGAAGGTTACAATGTTTATCCGGTTCAGTCAATGACGAAATTCATGTCATTTATTGACGAAGTGCAGCCCGACGCAATCATCAACATGGCACACGGACGCATGGGAGACAAAATGGTGGATTATCTGAAAGCTAAGAATATCCTCTTGTTTGCTCCGCTCACCATCAACAGTCTGGTAGACGAATGGGAGAAAGATCCGATGGGAATGACAGGAGGATTTATGTCACAAAGTATCGTGACTCCGGAAATCGACGGTGCCATCCGTCCTTTCGCTCTCTTTGCACAATATGAGGATGAAGAAGGATTGCGCCATTCGTATGCAGTACCCGAACGCTTGAAGACTTTCGTATCCACAATCAATAATTATTTGAATCTGAATACTAAGCCGAACAGCGAGAAGAAGGTAGCTATCTACTATTATAAAGGTCCGGGGCAAAATGCATTGACCGCTGCCGGTATGGAGGTGGTTCCTTCCCTATACAATCTTCTGGTCCGCATGAAACAGGAAGGATACAACATATCCGGTCTGCCTGCAAATGCTGAAGAACTGGGTAAAATGATACAGGCTCAAGGCGCTGTGTTCAACTCTTACGCAGAGGGAGCCTTTAATGACTTTATGCAAAAAGGACATCCCGAACTTATCACCAAAGATCAATATGAAAGTTGGGTGAAAGAGTCACTCCGCCCTGAAAAATATCAGGAAGTGGTGGATGCTTTCGGCGAATTCCCCGGCAACTATATGGCGACTAACGACGGTAAATTGGGTATTGCCCGTCTGCAATTCGGGAATGTAGTCTTAATGCCACAAAATGCTGCCGGAAGCGGGGACAACTCCTTCCAAGTGATTCATGGCACTAATATGGCTCCTCCTCATACTTATATTGCTTCCTATCTATGGATGCAACATGGTTTCAAGGCTGACGCACTGATCCATTTCGGTACACATGGAAGTCTTGAATTTACTCCCAGAAAACAAGTGGCATTGTGCAGCAACGACTGGCCGGATCGCCTGGTTGGAGCAGTTCCGCACTTCTATATCTACTCTATTGGTAATGTTGGTGAAGGAATGATGGCTAAACGCCGTTCGTATGCCACCATACAGTCGTACCTCACTCCTCCTTTCCTTGAAAGCAGTGTGCGTGGTATTTATCGGGAGCTGATGGAAAAAATCAAGATTTACAATAACTCTCACAAAGAGAATAAAGATCAGGAATCATTAGCTGTCAAAACGCTGACTGTGAAAATGGGAATTCACCGTGATTTAGGTTTGGACAGCATTGCCAACAAACCATATACGGAAGATGAAATCGCCCGTGTAGAAAACTTCGCAGAAGAACTGGCTACCGAGAAAATCACCGGACAACTCTACACAATGGGAGTTCCTTATGAAGCGGAACGGATCACTTCTTCCGTCTATGCAATGGCTACAGAACCTATCGCATACAGTCTGCTGGCTCTTGACAAGCAACGTGGTAAAGCGACAGATGCCGTTAGCAAGCACCGCAGCCTCTTTACACAACAGTACTTGACTCCTGCTCGCCATCTGGTAGAAAAGTTGCTCGCTAATCCTGCACTGGCCACAGATGAACTGATTTGTCGTACGGCCGGTATCACCGCACAGGAACTAGCCAAGGCTCGTCAAATAGAGGCAGACCGCAATGCTCCGAAAGGTATGATGGCAATGATGATGGCTGCATCGGCAAAGAGTGAACAATCCGATGAAAAGAAAGCTGGTAAAGGACATCCGGCATCTGTCTCTAAAGAGGGTTCTCCTCATGGTCAAATGCCCGAAAGCATGAAAGAGGCTATGAAGAAAATGGGCGCCAACATGGATCCTGAAAAAGCTATGAAAATGGCTAAGTCTATGGGAGCAAGTCCGGAAGCATTGAAGAAAATGGAAGCCGGAATGAAAGCTAATAAAGAAAAGCCTCAAGGTATGGCTGCCATGATGGCCGCTATGGGAAAAGCTCCGAAAGAATACAATAAAGAAGAAATCGAGCTGGCACTTGCCATCGCTGAAGTAGAACGTACAATCAAGAATGTAGGCAACTACAAGAACGCACTTCTGACAAGTCCCGAAAAAGAGTTAAGCAGTCTGATGAATGCATTGGAAGGTGGATACACCGCTCCTACTCCCGGAGGTGATCCGATTGCTAATCCGAATGCTTTACCAACCGGACGTAATATGTATGCTATCAATGCCGAAGCAACTCCTACAGAATCCGCTTGGGAAAAAGGTATCGCTTTAGCCAAACAAACGATTGATACTTACAAGCAACGTCACAATGATTCAATTCCACGTAAAGTGAGTTATACTCTCTGGTCTTCCGAATTTATAGAAACCGGTGGGGCTACTATTGCTCAAGTACTGTATATGCTGGGAGTAGAACCTGTTCGTGACGCATTCGGTCGTGTCAGTGATCTAAAACTGATTCCTTCAGCCGAACTGGGACGTCCGCGTATCGACGTAGTAGTCCAGACTTCCGGACAACTCCGTGATATCGCCGCTTCCCGCCTCTTCCTGATTAACCGTGCAGTAGAAATGGCTGCGGCAGCGAAAGACGACAAGTTTGAAAATCAGGTAGCCGCCAGTGTGGTAGAAGCTGAAAGAGTGTTGACCGAAAAAGGTGTCAGTCCGAAAGATGCCCGCGAAATGGCTTCTTTCCGAGTATTCGGAGGTGCTAATGGCATGTATGGTACAGGAATTCAGGGAATGGTGGAATCCGGCGACCGCTGGGAAAGTGAATCGGAAATTGCAGATACTTACCTCAACAATATGGGAGCCTTCTACGGTGACGAAAAACACTGGGAAGTCTTTCAGAAATTTGCCTTTGAAGCAGCATTGAACAGTACTGATGTTGTCGTTCAGCCCCGCCAAAGTAACACTTGGGGAGCATTGAGCCTCGACCACGTATATGAATTTATGGGAGGTATGAATCTTGCCGTACGCAATGTTACCGGTAAAGACCCGGACGCTTATCTTAGCGACTACCGGAACCGTAACAACATGAAAATGCAGGAACTTAAAGAAGCAGTCGGTGTAGAAAGCCGTACAACGATTCTGAATCCTACCTATATCAAAGAGAAAATGAAAGGCGGTGCTTCTGCAGCAAGCGAAGTTGCCCAGACTGTAACCAATACGTATGGCTGGAACGTGATGAAACCTGCCGCTATCGACAAGGAACTTTGGGATAATATATATGATGTATATGTCAAAGACGAATACAAACTGAATGTAAAAGACTTCTTTGAAAAACAGAATCCCGCAGCTTTACAGGAAGTGACCGCCGTTATGATGGAAACTGCCCGCAAAGGATATTGGAAAGCCTCTCCGGAGCAACTCTCCAATATTGCCAAGCTGCATACAGACCTTGTCAGACAGTTCGGTCCTTCGGGCAGCGGATTTACCGGAGACAATGCCAAATTACAGCAGTTCATCGCCTCTCAAGTAGATGCGCAAACCGCAGCCAACTACAACAAGGAACTGAAACAAATGAAACAAGCCACCCTGGACGGAGAAGCGACCAAAGGAGGCATGGTATTGAAGAAACAATCGAGCGATGCCGTACAAGGAGCACAGGAAGAGCAAAACTCTTTGAATGGAGGCCTTATCGCAGGTATTGTTCTGGTAGCATTTGTTGTCATGCTGCTAATACTTAAAAAGAAACGGAAAAAGTAATGTAATATGGAGTTAATCATTCACATATTAATGCTGTTTATCGTGATTAACTGCAGTTTCAAACTCAGTTTCTGGAAACTTTGGCAAACCGTAATATACAGCCTGATTGCCGGTCTTTTTGTGGCCGGCACCTGGCAGTATGCTATTCTCCAGTCAAAGACACAGATTGCTGATTATCTGCAGAACACGGAAGCATTGCAAAACATGGCTATTATCATAACGCTTGAGTCAGCACTCTGCTTCGGCTATTGCGTGGCTTTCCTGCGCGGACTTTATGGTAAGAAGAATTTATGGTGGGCGGAATTACTTCGCTGGTATCCCAGCTTGTTGCTCTTCCCCGTATTATTCTACTATCTCACAGAAGCTATCTTCCGGTTACCTGGCGTAGACTTTTCAGTGACAGCCTGGTCACTTGCAGGGATAGTGGTTATCGCCATCCCATTATTAAGCCGGCTGATGAAGTATCTTGTACCCGAAGACGATCTCCGGTTGGAAGTTCATTTCCTTGTCAGCTTATTCATCTGTATCCTCGGACTACTGACCACTGTCAATGGGAAAACGACCTATGCTGCCACCGAAGAGGCGCTCAACTGGAAAGCTATTATCTTGTCCATCGGTCTGTTCGTTGTCCTGTTTCTTATCGGATTCGCCTGGAACAAGCTGAAATGGCCTTTATTACAACGTAGAGAATTAAAAAAAAGAAGTAAAATCAATCAATAAAATATATATATGGAACTCATTTCTAAATTATTATTCTGGGTAGCAAACAGTTTACTTATACCCGATATCATTATTTTGCTGTGCCTGTTCGTTCGCTCACTTATTTTGATCGGAGGCACCTACAACATGTACATGACCAAACGTAAAAATGACAAAGCACTGGACCAACTCATTAAAGATGCACGGATAGACGATCTGAAAGCAGCTTTACCCGACAAAGACAATTCACTATATATGGGTTATCTCCGCGATCTGCTCTACCATCCGGCCAGTGCAGATTATTCAGACTTCCTGATAACAAAATTCGAGAATGAAGCAGAGAAAGATGTGTCTCTTTCTAAAATGTTGGCTAAGATAGGTCCGGTTCTCGGATTGATAGGAACATTGATTTCCATGAGTCCGGCACTTGTTGGACTTTCTACAGGAGACATATCCGGAATGGCATATAATATGCAGGTAGTATTTGCAACGACCGTTGTGGGTCTGGTTATTAGTGCTGTGGGACTGATATCCATGCAGTTCAAACAACGTTGGTATGCCAAAGATGTCAACAACCTCGATTATGTATCAAGAGTATTAAACGAAACAACCGGAGAGTCCAATAATGAAAAGAAATAGAAGAGTCAGCAAATTCCTCAAAGAAGAGGATACCGACCCGCTAAGTGTAGTAGTAAACTTGTTCGACGTAGCGATGGTATTTGCCGTGGCATTGATGGTAGCAATGGTGATGCACATGAATATGACGGAAGTTTTCGGACAGGAAGATTTCACCATCGTGAAGAATCCTGGTAAAGAAAATATGGAAATCATCTCCAAGGAAGGAAAGAAAATAAACACTTACAAGCCTTCCGGTCAGAAAGAGGAGGATTCAGGGAAAAGAGGAAGAAAAGTAGGGATAGCCTACGAACTGGATAACGGTGAGATTATTTATGTTCCGGAATAACCATTAAAAGTATATTTCCTACCAATAATCAATAGTATCGGGCAGGACAATCCTATTCAGGCATTGTCTGCCCTTTATTTCTTTCATTTTACATTGATAACTATCAGAACAAAACATGGTTTCTTCTTTATCAAAACCCGACAAAAGACACACACATTATCGCAGAAATCTACTAATCATCTGCCTGTTATTAGGTATTGTCCTCTTTACTTTCTGCTTTTTGCTTTGCCAGCACGACAGTCAGGATATGGACTGCGATTGCTTAAGATGCCTGTTAAGTGCTCCTCCCCAGGAGGGAGAGTATCTCTACAACCGTTATCTGCTCCTCATCAGTGTTCTCTGCTTCTTGTTAATATTCCTGCCCATTTATATATTCGAACATCGACAACATATAAAAAGGAAATAAAAAAACAAGCCACCGAAATGAGTCACTCATTCCGATGGCCTATCCCCTTTAAACACCTTTAAACAAAATGAAAATATGCCTCATATACTAACTAAACTAACTAACCCTCGAGGCATATTTTAAAAGAGACTGTCGCATCAACCTCTTTTTATTATAGATAGCTTTCGCTCTCTAATCTTATTTACGAGCTTCAGCAATATAGCCGAGAGCTTCTTCACATTTTGCAGTTACATAAGCCCAGTCTTCTGCTGCTACCTTATCTTTCGGGAACAGTTTAGAGCCCATACCTACGCAGAATACACCGGCTTTAATCCATGCAGTCAGGTTTTCTTTAGTAGGTTCTACTCCACCTGTTACCATCAGCTTAGACCATGGCATCGGAGCCATCAAACCTTTCACGAAGTTAGTTCCGTAAACATCACCCGGGAATACTTTGCAAAGATCGCAACCTACTTCCTGTGCAAAACCAACTTCCGATACAGAACCGCATCCCGGAGTGTAAGCAACCGAACGACGATTACATACCTTAGCTATTTCAGGGTTGAACAACGGACCTACTACGAAGTTAGCACCCAGTTGCAAGTACATAGCAGCAGTAGCCGGATCAACGATAGAACCGATACCAATTGCCATTTCAGGACATTCTTTTGCTGCGAACTTAACGATTTCAGCAAATACTTCCTGTGCAAAGTCACCACGGTTTGTGAATTCGAAAGCACGAACACCACCGTCATAACAAGCCTTTACTACTTTCTTTGCAACTTCTGCATCTTTGTGATAGAATACAGGAACCATTCCTGTAGAGCCGATCTTATTTAATACGGCTATTTTATCGAATTTTGCCATCTTATTATTTACTATTTTAAAATGAATTGACTTTATAAACTTTCAACTCTCTATTACCTATTTATCTCTGTACGCGACCGCTTGCGTCACCACCAGCCAATGCTTCTACTTCTTCTACAGAAACAAGGTTGAAGTCACCATTGATAGTATGTTTCAAAGCAGATGCAGCAACTGCAAATTCAAGGGCAGCACCCTGATTAGGTTTAGTCATCAAACCATGGATAATACCACCGGAGAAAGAGTCACCACCACCTACACGGTCGATGATCGGATCGATATCATAACGTTTTGAAGTATAGAATTCTTCACCGTTGTAGATCATAGCTTTCCAGCCGTTGTGAGTAGCAGAGAAAGATTCGCGCAAAGTAGAAACTACATATTTGAATCCGAATTCTTTCATCATTTGCTGGAAGATACCTTTGTAACCTTCAGCATCTGTGTGACCAGCTTCAACGTCAGCATCCGGTTTGAAGCCCAGACAAAGTTCTGCATCTTCTTCGTTACCGATACATACGTCTACAAACTGCATCAACGGTTTCATAATAGACTGTGCTTTTTCTTTAGTCCACAGTTTCTTACGGAAATTCAAGTCAACAGAAACAGTTACACCGTGACGTTTTGCAGCTTCACAAGCCAGACGAGTCAACTCGGCAGCCTTGTCAGAAATAGCCGGAGTGATACCAGACCAGTGGAACCAGTCAGCACCTTCCATGATTGCATCAAAGTCGAAATCAGCAGCGTCAGCTTCAGCAATAGCAGAGTGAGCACGGTCATAAATAACCTTGCTAGGACGCATAGAAGCACCTGTTTCCAAGTAGTAGATACCTACACGGTCGCCACCACGAGCAATAAAGTCTGTCTTTACGCCATATTTACGCAATGCGTTAACAGCAGACTGTCCAATTTCGTGTTTCGGTAATTTGGTTACGAAATAAGCGTCATGTCCGTAGTTGGCACAGCTTACTGCAACGTTAGCTTCACCACCACCATATACTACATCAAAAGAATCAGATTGAACAAAACGAGTATTACCCGGAGTTGATAATCTAAGCATGATTTCGCCTAATGTAACGACTTTCTTTCCCATAATCTTATGTTTTAAATTCTAAGTTATTAATATTATGAAGTTTCAATTTATCATTTTTACCCCATTTTATGAGTTAAACTACTGATTACATGACTATTAATACATAAACAGAGTTATACCACACACCTTTCGTGTGCGGGCACAAAGATACAACAATTTTCGTAATTACAAAAATTGTTATATATTTGTATCGAAAATATTAAGATTATTATTGTGTGCGAGCACAAAAACCTATATAAATAAAGGTTATCGTATGAATAAATTGCCCGAAAGGATCAGAATCAAAGACATCGCCCGTCTAGCAGATGTATCAGTGGGAACAGTAGACCGCGTTATTCACGGACGTAGCGGAGTATCGGAGGCCAGTAAGAAACGCGTAGAAGAAATTCTGAAGCAGCTTGACTACCAGCCCAATATGTACGCCAGCGCTCTGGCTTCCAACAAGAAGTATACGTTTATCTGCCTTTTGCCGGAGCATCTGGAAGGCGAATACTGGACGGCTGTAGAAATCGGTATTCATGAAGCTATCGCGACCTATTCGGATTTCAATACTTCGGTGAAAATCAACTATTACGATCCATACGATTATCATTCATTCGTCAACGCCAGCGAAGCCATCCTGGCCCTGCAGCCGGACGGAGTGATGGTAGCTCCTACCGCTCCGCAATATACGAAAGGATTCACCGATCAGTTGCAGGCACTGAATATACCTTATATATATATAGACTCCAATATTAAAGAGGTTCCTCCCCTCGCCTTCTTTGGTCAGAACTCACGTCAAAGCGGATATTTCGCTGCTCGAATGATGATGTTACTGGCACGGGAGGAAAAGGAAATTGTGATTTTCCGCAAAATACATGAAGGAATTGTAGGATCTAATCAGCAGGAGAACAGAGAAATCGGTTTTAGGCAGTACATGAAAGAACATCATCCGTCTTGTACTATACTGGAACTTGACTTGCATGCCGAACGCAACGACGAAGATAACGAGATGCTAGACGAATTCTTCCGCACTTATCCGATGGTTAAGAACGGAATCACTTTCAACTCTAAAGCCTACATCGTTGGCGAGTACCTGCAAAGCCGTGGAAAGAAAGACTTCAATCTGATAGGCTATGACCTTCTGGAACGGAATGTCACCTGCCTGAAAGAAGGAAGTATCTCCTTCCTCATCGCCCAGCAGCCGGAACTGCAAGGAGCCAATGGCATCAAAGCTCTATGCGATCATCTTATTTTCAAGAAAGAAGTGACTCGTATCAACTATATGCCCATTGATCTGTTAACAGTAGAGACAATAGACTATTACCATAGCAAATAACAACAAAGTACAACTTTACAAGTACATTACATGGAAACAAAGTATTTAAAAATTAATCCTGCCGACAACGTTGCCGTTGCCATTGTTAACCTCCCGGCAGGAGAGCATCTTTCTATAGATGGCATTGAGATTACATTGAACGAGGATATTCCTGCCGGACATAAATTCGCACTAAAGAATTTTGCGGAAGGTGAAAATGTAATCAAGTACGGTTACCCGATCGGACATGCACGAATGGCAAAGAAACAGGGTGACTGGATGAACGAAACGAACATCAAAACCAACCTTGCCGGATTGTTGGACTACACGTACAACCCGATTCAGGTTTCTTTAGATATTCCTCATAAAGATCTTACTTTCAAAGGTTACCGTCGCAAAAACGGTGATGTAGGTGTAAGAAACGAGATATGGATTATCCCGACTGTAGGTTGCGTAAACGGTATCATCGGACAACTGGCCGAGGGACTGCGTCGCGAAACCGAAGGTAAGGGAGTGGACGCCATCGTCGCTTTCCCACACAACTACGGTTGCTCGCAACTTGGTGACGACCACGAGAATACGAAAAAGATTCTTCGTGACATGGTGCTCCATCCCAATGCAGGTGCTGTATTGGTAGTAGGCTTGGGATGTGAGAATAACCAGCCGGATATATTCCGTGAATTCCTGGGCGAGTTCGATGAAGACCGCGTCAAATTTATGGTTACCCAAAAGGTAGGTGACGAATATGAAGAAGGAATGGAAATCCTGCGTGATTTATATGCAAAAGCCTCTAAAGACGAACGTACCGATGTACCTTTGTCCGAACTTCGTGTGGGATTAAAATGCGGTGGTTCTGACGGTTTCTCCGGCATTACAGCCAACCCATTGTTGGGCATGTTCTCCGATTTCCTGATTGCACAGGGAGGTACAAGCGTATTGACTGAAGTTCCGGAAATGTTCGGCGCAGAAACGATCCTGATGAACCGTTGTAAGAACGAAGAGCTGTTTGAACAGACTGTCCATCTGATTAATGACTTCAAAGAATACTTCCTGTCACATGGAGAGCCTGTAGGTGAAAATCCTTCTCCGGGCAACAAAGCCGGTGGTATCTCTACTCTGGAAGAAAAAGCACTGGGATGTACCCAGAAATGTGGAAAGAGTTATGTATCCGGCGTAATGCCTTACGGCGAACGTTTACAGAAAAAAGGACTCAACCTGCTTTCTGCTCCGGGCAATGACCTGGTTGCAGCCACTACTCTTGCAGCAAGTGGATGTCACATGGTACTTTTCACCACCGGACGCGGTACTCCTTTCGGCACTTTTGTTCCGACCATGAAGATTTCCACCAATTCAACCCTGGCTAAAAACAAACCGGGATGGATTGACTTCAACGCCGGTGTGATCGTAGAAAACGAACCGATGGAAAAGACTTGTGAACGCTTCATTGATTATATCATCAAAGTGGCAAGCGGTGAATTCGTAAACAACGAAAAGAAAGGCTATCGCGAAATTGCTATCTTTAAAACAGGGGTAACCTTGTAAACAGGTCGCTATCTGATACAACAAATATATCGAAGATAAAAGATACATTGTTAAAACAATAGAGTTGCTATCCCGTTCAACTTATCATTGAGTGAAGGATAGCAACTCTTTTTTTGTTATACCATATCATCGCCTGTTTTCTTAAACGTAACGCGGATTGTTTTATGGAAAGGAATAAAACGAGAAATCACAGCTATGACAACAGATATAACCAACAAATAACCCAGAATCTCTTTCAGTGCCAGCAACAGGCTTTGTTGTTGTAGCGTATTATAT
>ERZ791737.821-NODE-821-length-19894-cov-3.385503_pt1 | contig 19894 bp, 20 predicted proteins | sample MGYA00510042_ERZ791737 | MGnify/ENA primary metagenome ERZ791737 (study PRJEB30046, sample SAMN00791965) | human gut metagenome | study: EMG produced TPA metagenomics assembly of the A metagenome-wide association study of gut microbiota in type 2... | reverse complement strand
TCATCTCCCCAAATCACTTGATATCCCGTTACAACTCCCTCCTTATTCATTTCATATTCTTTAAATAAAAATCCCGCTAACATCTTCATCCCCCCATTTTTGATTAAACAACTTTCGCAACTGACGCTAGATAGCTTTTCGTCATGAGTTCCCCACACTCATGACATCTAATACTTTCTAAATTAAACCCCGATTTTAATTCATACCCGCATGGACACGTATATTCATAGTCCTGTGGTTTATCTTTCCTACAACTAATCTCGGTAATCGCCTGATTCGCTGCATTACGATACCATAAAATTTCTTTCCCCTCGTCATATGTCTGAACCTTTAATTTCTTTAAAGGCTTTTTCGTATCCACCGATGCATAACCATAATTCATTAGCGCATCAGGAAATTCAATGATGCCTAGCGGTGTATTAACTTTCATTTCTATTCCCCCTTAACATCTCTTGTAACTTCACCAAAAAGATGAATAAAATCACCTTAATAGTAAAAAATATTATCGTTATGTGATTTTTAATCACTTATATATCTTGAAGATAAATTTAAATATTGAATAAAATCACCTAACAGATAAAAAAAATTAAGCTTTATTAAAAAAGTCAGAGAGACTAAAAATAGCCTCTTCTGGGAAAAACACATTCGTAATTTCATACGGTCTTAACTCCAAGAGATGTGCCATTGACTTTATATCTTCTGTTGATAATCTGTCAGGATACTTCATACGTGCACAAATATAACTTTTTTTCACCCCTAAAGCCTTCGCAAATTGGCTAAAGTTCATTCCCCTTAATTCGACATAGTCCTTAAACAATGCAGTGTTCATGATATTCCCTCCCTATTATCTTTCTTCTAACCAAAACTCAATCTATTCCATCCCCTGAATGTTGACTTGGGTCACACTTATAATATAACAATATTTTCATCCTAACAACGTGTAATCGCTAACATTTGTGAATTACTGTTTATTTTTTTATAAAAACAAACATCTTTCTTGAATATTGTTCTAGTTTTCGACATAAAAACTATTTTATGTGGATTGTGGTGTTAAATCACCTTTCCCTTGTTGATTTCTGTTTTTGTTTGTCGAATGTTTCCAGAAAGTGATACAGACTCACGTAGAACCATTGCAGATAACCTTTGACTTCGATATGATGATACTGTAATCAAGCGTATAAAGGATGATGGATAAGATGACTAATAAATTAATAGAAATGAAAGATATTATTAAATCACGACGTTTAGAACTTGGACTTACTCAACAGGAATTAGCGGATCTATGTCATGCTGACCGTACAACAGTCGGTAAATGGGAATCGGGTGACATTATAAACATCAAGCGTGACAAACTACAACTACTTTCAAAAGCGTTAAATATTTCTCACCTAGTCTTACTCGGTGCAGAGGAATATATCCCTTGTGAAATAGATGAAATTTTAATATACGATGCAATTTATGGAGATACTCTTGGCAATCAGATTGCTAAAATTAAAAACCCCTACCCTGATAACGACGGACAATTCTTTGGAATACAGGTGGCACATCCAACATTTATCAATGGTTATTGTTTTGCTATCTTCAATAAAAAGACCAAAATTAATAGCGGTGATATCGTGGCAGTCTCTCTTAACGGAAATGAAGCGATGATTAGAAAATTATACATTGTAGATAAGGATATCGTCACACTACGACCGGTGATGGAAGAAGGTGAACTCATTACACTCGTTGAAAATGATATTAAGGATATGAATGTAATTGGAAAGTACTGTTATGCTATTAGTCCATTTTTAGAATAGAAATCGGCTAGAGATATGTATGAATCAATAAAAAAGACTTCAAAAGTCTTAGGAGGAATCATGATGAAAGTGGCATTGTACGCGAGAGTTTCAACCGAGCAACAAATTGAAAACTACAGTATCCCGCTACAAAAAGAACGTATTAAAGCTTTCTGTACGTCTAAAGGTTGGGATGAGATTACAGAATATGTAGATGCTGGGTATAGCGGATCTAATTTAAATCGCCCTGCTCTTGAGCAGTTACAAAAAGATATTAAAAGTAAAAAGATAAATGCCGTTATTGTTTATCGCCTGGATCGTTTAAGCCGAAGTCAGCGGGATACCCTTTATTTAATCGAAGAAATGTTTTTACCTAACAATGTAGAGTTCATCTCGATTTCGGAAACGATTGATACGAGTACGCCATTTGGTCGAGCCATGATTGGAGTCATGTCAGTATTTGCTCAACTAGAACGTGAGACAATTACTGAACGTTTACGAAGTGGTCGTCTCAAAATGGTTCGTGACCAAGGTCTTTGGGCTGGTGGTTCTGATGCTAGTCCATATGGTTACACTAGACTTAAACGTGGAGAATTGATTGTTAATGAAGAAGAACGGAAACATATCGTGAGAATATTCGAGGAGTACGTCACATTGAAATCTTATATTAAAGTTCAAAAGAAATTAGAACAAGAAGGTTTTCCTCCTCTACGACATGCCCGTATTACTTCATTACTTAAAAATAGGCTCTACATTGGTGAAGTTTCATTTGCAGGTGAATGGTTCAAAGGGTCACATGAACCGATTATATCGGTTGATTTATTTAATGCAGCCCAAAAGGTAAATGAGCACTTCAAAGGTTATAATTTCGGAAAGATAAAAAATAATGTCTTCAGAAAAAAAGTTATTTGTGGATGCTGTGGGGAGAATTATCGATCTTACTCTGCAAAGGATAAAAAAACTGGTGGGACTTATTACTATATGGTTTGTTCCCGTCGTAAGATGCCATCTTACTATGAAAGTAAATGTTTTAACCGTAATATTAGACGTTCAGACTTGGAAAATGAGATTTTCAACCGCATTAAAAACTTAGAAACAAGTGGTGAAATTGAATTTACTAAAAAGAGTACACCTGTTGACTACTCAAAAAAGATTGAGGAGATCAATGAGAAAATTAACAAGTTACTGGATTTATACATGGATGATAGACTCCCAAAAGACACGCTCGATGCGAAATTAGCTGACCTTAATGATCAAAAAGAAAAACTATTAACACAGTCTAAAGACACGGAATACGAAACCTCTATCATGGAGGAATTCATTAAAAATGGGATTCCTAATCTCTTTGAATGCGACTTAGATACACAAACCGCGATTATTGATTTATTCGTCGATAAAATCATTGTGAAAGAGGATGGATTACAAGTGATTTGGAATCAATAAGCGGAGGGATAAAGATGAAAGTGGCATTGTATGCAAGAGTTTCAACTGAACAACAAATCGATAATTATAGTATCCCGCTACAAAGGGAACGACTAGAAGCTTTTTGTACCTCTAAAGGATGGACCCATACACAGGAATATATTGATGCAGGTTATAGCGGGTCTAATTTAAATCGCCCTGCCCTACAACAATTACAAAAAGATATTAAAAATAAAAAAATTAATATGGTTATCGTTTATCGCTTAGATCGTTTAAGTCGAAGTCAACGGGATACACTTTATTTAATTGAAGAAGTATTTTTACCCCATGAAGTTGAATTTATTTCGCTATCTGAAACAATCGATACGACTACTGCTTTTGGACGTGCAGCGATTGGCGTTTTATCTGTATTCGCTCAACTCGAACGTGAGACCATTCTTGAACGTTTAAGAAGCTGTCACCACAAAATGGTACGAGAAGAAGGATTATGGTCAGGTGGTTCTGCCACAGCTCCCTATGGCTATACTCGGCTATCTCGTGGAGAATTGGTTGTCAATGAAGAAGAACGTCAGCATATTGTACGAATCTTTGAAGACTATATAAAATTAAAATCTTATACTAAAGTTCAAGATCAATTAGAAAAAGAGGGTTTTACTAAGCTTAAAGTTAAACGCCTTGTTCATCTCCTACAAAATCGAGTTTATATTGGTGAGGTCTCTTTCGCAGGTGAATGGTATAAAGGCGCACATGAACCTATTATATCTGTTGAACTATTTAATCAAGCACAACAAGTTCGTGAGAATCATAGGGGGAAAAATTATGGTAAAGTTAAAAACAAAGTTTTTACAGGAAAAGTTTTTTGTGCTCGATGTGGAGAAGAATATCGTTCATACTCTCATACAGATAAATTAGCAACTGGTGAGAAAGCTACCTATCATTATCTAATCTGTAATCGTAGAAAAACACCTTCTCATTACGAAAGTAAATGTTTTAACAGAACAATTCGACGTGATGAATTTGAAAAAGAAATTTTCACTCGTATTAAAAATTTAGAAACAAGTGGTGAAATTGACTTAAGTCATAGCCCAATGAACTACATTAAACAAATTAAACGTATTGATAGGAAAATAAATAAACTACTAGATTTGTATATGGATGATAGATTATCTAAAATTTCACTCGACGCTAAATTAGCCGATTTAAACACACAGAAGGAAACGCTCTTAGCACAAGCAGAAGAAACAGAATATGAACAATCTCAGATTGAACAATTCATTAAAAACGGGATCCCTAACTTATTTGAATGTGACTTAGAAATGCAAACCGCGATTGTTGATTTATTTATAAATAAAATAGTCATAACTGAGGATGGGCTTCAAATTACTTGGAATCAATAGCTTTTTTTTTACTACTTTTCGGTTTTCATACGCTAGCGTCACATACTGCACGTCTTGAAAACCGAAAAAATATTTAATGATAAAACATGATTAATATCTAGGAGGAATAGCGATGTTGGAATCAAGAAAAGATAATTATTATGGATTTGAGGTAACGATGTATAGAGTCAGCGATCATCTTTGGATTTCTAACGTTATGCCAAATGAACAACATTTAGTTAATCAATTTGACTACACTAAAATGATGTGGAGACAGACAACATATACAACCGATGAAATTGAATTTTTATTTAACGTATCTCGTAAACTGCTTAAATAGCAAAAAAGCAGTTAGGTAGCGAGTGGCTACTTAACTGCCTTTTTATTCTCAATTATTCTTCTAGTAACTTAAATGCTCTCTCCCATGCTTGGTGATACTCTTTTTGTGCCACTTCATCAAATTCATTATCCTTAATTAATAAAGCCTTTAATAATACTAATGAATCTAATCTTTCTTCAAATTGTTTTTCCTTTGTCATTTTTATCACCTCATATAAATATACGCCCCATTAAGATGATTTCCTTTTTTAAAAAAACAAAAAAAGTAGAAACGATATAAATCGAATCTACTTTTTTTGTTGTTTGCTGTTCACATTTTTGAGAGATCTTTATAATTATATCACGAGTGATGATCTTCTCCTAGTCAAAATTAAAAGAGCCACTACTGATGTAATGGCTCTTTCCTATATTAAGCTAATGTAATCTCTTCAACACGTTTCGTTGTTAAACAGGCACCTGCAATACTCGCGTATTTTAAGTCAGGTTGTAGCTCATTTAACACTAATACTTCACTATCAATCACATAATTCATGAAGTCTAAAATTTTATCGTCTGATAAATCTTCTGTTGGATTGTTAATCTCAATTGAGCGTGTTTTATTTTCAGTGTCTTTGAATTTACAAGTTAATGTGTATGTTTCTTCCATGATCTTTTATCCCCCTATCATTATTGTTTATTAAAGCATACGATAATCAGCCACGACCGATTTCGTGTGTGTGCCTGATGATAATGCCACATACTTCTCGGCAAATTGTGATAACTCTTCATCTGTTGTGTCTAAGCGAACATTTGAAAAAGACTTCGCCTTGACAATGTCTTTCCCCTCGTCGTCTTGACCAGCTGTTAAATAAATAGATAACTTGCGATCATAAATATCTTGCATCTTTAATTCCCCCCGAATTCATTATGTTTTTTAGGTAGCGCTACCTACCATTTAATTATATCCCGATTTACGTTTCCATCCAAAAGCTATCCCGCTACTGTGAATGACCTCCATTAAAATATATCTACCTAAAACGTTGGGATTGGTACTGCCACCACTACGTTAGTAGCCAAGGCAAGTAACAAGACCATAAGGTTTAGGATAGAAGTAAATGAAGAGTTTGCTTTGTAGCGGGATTGTACATGATTATTAAAATGCCTGTGGTGACATAAACCACTCTAGTTTTTTTCAAAACAGATGATTTCTCTTTAAATACCCTGCTTTTGAATAAAAACAGAAATATAACCCATAACATAATTGTAAGTTTAAGACTTGCTATTCCAAAAACTCCTTATATTATAAATTCCCTTTCATCAAACAACTGATTACCCCCATCAGTTGTTTTTTTTATGTTTTACTCTTAATACATCCCGCTACGACAATTACCTAAAACGTTTGGGATTAATACTGCTTCATCTCTATGATAATATAAACGTCCGGAAATTTTACAGGGAATTGATAAAACAAAAACCATTATCTGAGTTCAGAATAAATCTGATTTGAGATAATGGTTTTTTTATTGTTTTCTGGTGCTAAAAACATTAAGTTAATATATATTCTTTAAGATAACTCCTCCTCTACTACCCATTCATCTTCGAGATAATTCTCATAAATCCAATTAATAGCTTCTCTCTTATCAGTGAATATATTCCATTTTCCTCTGTGTTCATTAATCCAGTTATCATTAACCCAGACACCATCTACCCATAACGCTTCATCATGATCATAATCATCACAATCATATTCACTATGGAAATAATATTCAATGACATAGTAACGCATTTCACAATAGCTATTATCTAACCCAAGTTTAATTTCTTCAATATCACTTTCTGTTAACTCGTACCAGCCTGATTCTTGTATCATTCTTACAACTGAATCACTGGTAAGCTCTACAATTGCGAATTGATGAATATTTTTATCATCATCTATTTTAATTTGATGCTTCTCTACCTTTAAATATTTTTTATGTTGAGCTTCTATTCGATACGTGACATACTCTTCAATGTCATAAGTACAAGATGGGATATACACCTCCCAAAAATCTAGATTCTTTAAATACCTGTCACTACAATACTTTGTAACCATTTTATTAAACTCATCACTATTTAACATTTATGACTTCCCCCTTCTACGTTGATATTATTAGCGTTGCTTTCTGTGTATCATCGTATGGCAGTTAGAACAAACAGGAATTAGCTCTTTCTCATAATCAATTTGATAGTCTTCTTTAATAGTTGAAATAGGTACTCCATGATGAACATGGATTAACCCTTTTCCAGATTTGCCATAAGTCTTCTCAAAATAAAATCCACAAATCTTACATTAACACCCATAAATAAGAAAAGGCTAATGATGTCTTGCTTTACTGACATGATTAGCCTATCCATTAATGATTATGTTTTTATGTACATTGAAGTTTGGATAGTTCTTGTAGCGAGATGCTTAGGGTTAATCAAATATTAATAGTTACAAAAAAGACTAATTTTAGTAGAATAAAAGTCTTACTAAGATTGATCTTTTTATCTTACACTAAATTAACGACATCTGCTTTCGTAATCTATCATCTATAAATAGTTGTACTTACTATTTCTTAACTTACGCTTTTAACTCATTTATATCTTTCAACTCTGATGTTTTAATCGGCAGTGCTGGATAAGGGTAATATCCCCCATCAGGTCTTTGAGAAGTAACCTCGTATTCTTGCAATATATGATTAGTTTCTAAATACCCAAAAGGATACCATTCTAAATTATCTTCCCCTCTTACAAATCCACCAAATATCACCACATCATAATTTCTTAATAATGGTACTTGTTTCTCATTAATTAATCGTCTCCCCCACTTTTCATCATCACCTATATTCCGAGTATATACCTTTTGTAAATATTCACGAGGTAAAGTTTCAGACTTCACATCATAGACTAAATTATTATGCTCTATATCTCCAGTATCTATTGTTAAATAGCTTTCTCTAATATTATCTTCCCAATTTATCCCCAAAAATTCACAACATGCAAATTCCCCTAAAAATCCTATAATATCACGCTCTTCACCAGTTAAATGCTCCACTTCAAAATGATGTGTTATATACGCATCTCTTCTGTGCGCTTCTTCCCTAGCTCTTCTTATCATTTCCTCCGTAATCTGAATTGGCATATTGTTCAAATCCCCCTTCGCTTCAATGTCTAACTGGATACAACAGAATATCCTACAAAACATTATAACTCTCATAGTATGAAAAATTTTGTTGATTTGAGGATTAAGAATAAAAGTTTCAGGTTTACTTTCCCGATACAATGAACTACTTTTATTAAATACAGCAACTAGATATCAATTCCCCTAACCTCACCATACACCAGTATGTAAGTGGGAGGATTGAATATTTAGTGACTACTTTGTTTTAAAGTGAAAAGTACAATAAGAAAAGGCTAATGATGCAAGTGCATGATTAGCCTATCCATAACCTATTATTTTTTTGTGTACATTGAAGTTTGAGTGGTTCTTGTAGCAGAGTACTTTTGGTTAGTAAGATAACTGTGGTTACAATTGACACCTTAAAGTCCCGCTACTATATGGATTTTGTATTAAGACTTTTCTTTATTTAAATTAAAATTTTATGAAAACTATCATTAGATGGTGCTTCCTTGAAGTAGTAATTGTAATTTCTCCATAGTGCTATCGTAAAAACCATTTTGTTTTGCATATTCAATGGTTTGATCATATGATAATTCAAAAATATTATCTACTTTAGAATAATAAAAATTTTCATTCATCACTCCAAAAAAGAATTTTACAGCATCGGTATAACTTAATCTAATTATACTTTCTAAGTCACAGTTTTGATCGGTATAGCATCCATGTCTATCGTTCTATTTTCAAAAGTTTAATAATCTTAAACGTTTTAATTCTTTAGACATATGAGTTTACTTAAACTCTCTATTTATCCAATTTCTTTTCCAAATAAACTAAGTTTATAAGTCTTAATACCTTTTACTTTACATTCCATTAAAATTGAATCATTTAATACATTTTCTTTTTTTAATCCAAAATAAAAGACTGAATTTCTATCTATATTTAAAGAGCGAGTTCCATAATTTCGAGCAATTTTATAATAATAAGTAAACTCATCTGAAGCAAAATACTCTAAATCATCTATCTTAATTTCTCTAACTCCATTCTTAGGTATAAGTATAGCAACTGAGCCATTCACAATAGTATTTGAGGGTAAAAAACAGGCTCTTGGATAATATGTTAGATTTGGAACTAAGATTTTATTAGGAGTGTTTATAAACTTAGATACTTGTAATTGAGACAAACTATCATTATTAATATAAGAATCATATCCCTCTATATCTAAAATAACACCATTTCCTATATTTCGTGATTTTAATACACGGATATCCCCTTTATCAGATAAAATTTTATTTGTAATTTGTCTATCTCTGAAAGTATCAAAAACACCTAAATTTAATTTATTCACAATTGAATCAAAAGATTCATTTCTATATATTAACCAAGTTGGAAAGAAAGGATCGGTAATATAAGTTTGAAGTTTCTCTTCCTCATTATTTAAGATTTTAGAAACTACTTTAACTTTACCGATCTTACCTAATTTATCAATACTAATTGCAACAGTTTCTATTTTTACTCCCTTAAAGCCTTTTTCTCCAAAATCAATTATACTTGCTATCCTGTATTTCTTCATCAATTCTCTACTATATCCGTATTCCGGAGAGTTAATTACTGCTTTAGGCATAATAAGACAGGTATAGTTAGCAATACTTAATGACTTTTCTAAAAAGTATGTAAATATATTGCTACTATTATTTTGAGAACTAAATATACTTTTATATGTTACTGAAAGTTTTTTATCTGCCACTTTTCCATATGGTGGATTACCAATTACTAAATCATATACTTGCTCTAGTTCGTAAGTTAAAAAATCAGCATTATAATAGTTTATTTGAAAATTATGAGGTATTTTTCCCTTTGATAATAATACTTTCATAATTTCAATACTATCTTGGTTAATATCAAAAACATCAATGATAACTTTCGAAATATGACTATATTTATTAAAAAGCATCGGTAAAAAATTACCAATACCTGCTGCAGGCTCTAAGATTCTTAACTCTTTTTTATCAGAGAATGATGGTAAATTGTTGCTTATCTCAAAAACATTAGATTTATCCGTATAATAAGCTGCGTTTTCCAACCTTTTTGTATTAGATAATTCAGCAATCCTAGATAATGTCTGAATATCTAAATTCAAAGGATTTTCCTTAATAAAATTAACTAGATTTACATGTTCAATGAGATTAAATGTTTCAATCGTTGCCTTAATCTGTGTGTTATTGATTCTTTTACGATTAAATAATAAATTATTGGCTTTATTAGCTATCTGATAAAAAATCGCTGTAGGTACTGCTTCTCCTATTGATTGTCTTATATTAATTTCATGCTTCTTTAAATAAGCTTGTTTTTCCTCTATCGATAAATCATTCAACACTTCAAATGGAATATCAGACCAATTAAAAGTATCTGGTATAGTCATTAACTTCATTAGTTCCCGTATACTGAACACCCTATCATCTACTGGATGTACTGTGTTTTGACTAGCTAATATATCATTTCTAGTATGTATACATGGTGCTACCTTATCCCAATACTGACGAGTATACTTATCGCCATTTTTATTTTGATTAGGTACTATTACACCATTTTTAATTTGATGTGGAATGAGCTTTTTATCTGTATTATCAAAAGCACTTTGACCTTCTTTTATATATCTAATCCAATCACGCATACGTGGATCGTACTTTCTAAATGAATGATAAATATCTTTAGGATCTATTTCCCCCATCTCACTTAGCCTTGGCATATCTCCTATTACTTCTCTTAAAGTAACCTCTCTTTGTAAATCAGGAAATAATTCATTTGGAGTTACAATATCTTCATAATCTTTTCTAACTCCAATTACTAAAGTACGAGTTCGGCTTGAATTAGAGCCATAATTTTTAAAATTTATTACATCTGAATAAATATTGTAATCCTCTCCTAAATTCAAGTTTATTGCCTCTTGAATAGGTTTGTCCACCTTATCAATATCTGTACATAAAGTTTTTAAGAATCTATTAACATTTTCAAAAATAAAAATCTTAGGCAACAATTTTTTTGTAATTTTAATCGATTCTACTACTAAAGAGTTTCTTACAATTTCATTATTTTTCTTATGATTAGCGAGGGAGATACCCTGACATGGTGGTGTCGCAACTAAGATGTCTATGCTGTCAATTTTCTCTTCTAATTTCCATTTATCGATTTCATTGAAAATTTTTTGTTTAATATCATCTTCACTTATATCTCCTAAAATATAACCTGTAGGATATTTACATTTATTATTTGCTTTTTGAACAGCCATTCTTCTCTCTATTAATTCATTTGTTGCCACACATTCAAAGCCAGCCATTTTTAACCCATAACATCCTACTCCCGAAGAGCTAAAAAGAGATATATATGTTTTCTTTGACATTTTAACCCACCGCCTCTCATAAAATACTACATTTTTCTACATAATATTATACCATACTTTTTAATCTAATTATTTAAAAATTAAGGCTTTACTCATTTGGAAACATATGGTATAAAATACTTAGACTTCGTTGAACCTAACAAAGGCGAGACTTCAAGTCTAATGATAAGACTAATTGAAATGGGGGAATTATGATGTTAATTGGGGATGTAAACACTTACTATTACTTACCAGAAAAATATCAAGAATTTATTAAAGAACAAAACTTAAGTATTGTAGAACGCGGAAAAAATACTGCTTCAAGATTTATGGATCAAAAAGTGACACCTGATGTTTTACAGGTAATTGCTTCAACAATTATTAGAATCAAAAATACTTCTTTTTGTAGCAAAGATATATGGAATCATGAATATTTCGCAATGGTTAACAAAGACTTTTTTGGTAAAGGAGATGTATTAGATCCTAACCGTAGTAACGAGTATGATAAGTTTATTGGGCAATGTTTAAATACATTAAATTTCGCTAACATAATTAAATTTGTGGGAAAAAACAGTAATACGAATCTATTTACAATTCAAAATTTAGATTTATTAGAGTTTATTGCACTAACTCCTCAAAATGCTCTTTCATTTTTGGTTTACTATTTAGAAGAAATATTAGACCAAAACAACTTACTCAATTCATTCAAATCTTTTATTAACTCTACCTCTCCTCTTAAGAAACAACATGTATTAGATTTAAAAGAAGAATTTGATACATTCATGAAAGAAAACACTAACATTAGCGAAACAAATAAACATGAAACAGGAAGAATCTTTACGAAAGTTCTTAATCCACTAGCACATTATTACCATTCAGAAGGGATACAGCGGGGAAGATTATCATCAAATTACATTAAATACACTGAGTTAATGTATAATCGTGAAAATTGGTACGACACTTTAATAAAAAAACCAAGTAGTATCTCAAGAAAAGAATTTTTAGCTACTACTACCCCACCTAAAGCTCAAGTCTATCGTGTTAAAAGTGCTATCGAACAAGCCAAGAACATGAACGTACGAGTTTTCAAATCAAATCGTCCTGAAGTATTAGATCCTAACAATCCACATTATAATGGTCCATTACAAGGTCATCATGTTTTCCCACAAAGCTTATATCCTGAGATCAGTGATTATCCAGAAGGAATAATCCTACTTTCTCCTAATCAACATTTTTCTGAAGCCCATCCAAATGGAGATACTAATAGAATTAACGCATTATTTCAAAAAACATCTCTATTAGCTAAATTAAATATCATTCTAAATAAAGAATTCAAGGACCTTTATAATATCCATAGATTTCTAGAGGTTTTATCAGTCGGTTTTGAACAACCTATTTCCTTTAACCCAAATTCAAAATCTATTGAAGAAATTAGAGAACAAATTACAAAGATTATCTGTGATTTTTATCTTGATAAATACAATATTGATTCAGACAAACTATATTACTCATAAACTTTATATAACATTATTTATTCTGTTCATTTTTTAAAATAATATTCTCAATCATTGGATTTCTTTTCTTAGTATGTGTTAAAAATATCCCGCTACTATGAAAAAAATTCTATTAAATATATGACTAAACTACAATTACTGCACCTGCCCCACCGTAAGGCTCAGGCATGGGGCAGAATTGTATGTTTAGTTTTTTTATGGAAAGATGTATTTAGAGTGTTTCATGTAGCGGGAGTTTCATGATTAGAAAGAATTGTACTGTTACATAAAGTACGCTATGAATATCCTGCTACTAAGAAATCCCCTTGTTAAATACGAAACTAAATAGCAATTCCACTGCTCCAAAATATCCGCAGGATATGACGGAAGTGGATTGATATTTAGGGGAAATGTAGTCAGATACTTTCTTGTAGCGGGATAGTTTATGCTTATTCTTAGTGCCTTTTTGATTTCTTTCCCAAAACACCATTGATACCCACACCGCAGCTCTGCCGTGTGGGTTTTCTTATCACCTGTGAAGTATCCTCTCACTTAGAAGAGAGCCATCCTTTTATGAACCATTCACTCTTTAGGAATTTAGTGTTCAAATCATGAAGTGCCAATCGTTGCGAGATCTCCTTGCAACAGTTAGCAACTTCATGAAAACGATGTACCTAGATTATCACTAGGTATAAAAAAGATTTTCCCGCTACGTTGTAGCTACCTTTATTACCTGAGTAACTAACCACCAAGACACACGCCCCTAACATACGCTAGTATGTAGAGCCATTGGTGGATTGATGGTTAGTGATAATAAAAGGTTCTAGTGCTATAAATCTAATAAGAAAAGGCTAATGATGTGTGAACATGACTAGCCTATCCATTTTCTGTTGTTATTAGGAAGCCTTGAAGTTTAATCACGCATGGTAGCGGGATACGTGATGATTAGTTCAATCACCTTTTATATCTGTATCACAATGATCATGGATACCCACACCGCATTGATGCCGTGTGGATTTTCTTATTGCTTGCAATCTCGTTTCTTTCTTAGAAGAGAGCCATCTTTTTTATGAACTATTCACTCTTTAGGAATTTAGTATTCAAATCATGAAGTGCTAATCGTTGCAAAGCAACAGTTAGCAACTTCATGAAAACCATGTAACCTAATTATCACTAGGTATAAAAAAGATTCTCCCCCTACTATGAATGACCTTCATTAAATACATCGGACTAAAACAAAGGTCTTGGTACTGCCCGCGCTACGCCAGTAGCCAAGGCAAGTAACAAGACCATGAGGTTTAGGGGTAGAATTGAAGAAGAATTGTTTATTATAGCGGGAGAGTTCATGCTTACTTCTATTGCCTTTTAAATCTATATCAAAACATGATGGATACCAACACCGCATTTATGCCGTGTTGGTTTTCTTATTACTTGTGATTAATCATTATCCTTGAAGATATGATTATTTTGTTATGAACAGTGAAACTTTTATTAATAACTATTGAGGATCATGAACCGCTAATCGTTGCAAAGCAACAGTTAGCCGCTTCATGAAATCCAGGTACTAAGATTACCACTAGGTATAGAAATGATTTTCCCGCTACTATGGGTAATCTGTATTAAATATGAAAACTAAACATCAAGCCCTAACACTCCCAACATCAGTATGATATGGGCAAATAAGGGGATTGATGCTTAGTGATTGTCTGGTTATAAATCCCCCTACAATAAGAAAAGGCTAATGATGCTTGTGCATGATTAGCCTATCCATTTACTTGTTGTTATTAAGGAGCCTTGAAGTTTAATCACGCATGGTAGCGGGATGCCTATGATTATTTTTATCTTCTTTTATATCCCTATTATTATAAAAGCATTGATACCAAAACCATATGATTTCATATCGTTTTGGTTTTCTTATTGTTCTTGCTACATTGACTTCTTCCTTAATCAGAAGATACTGTTTATTTACGAACTTTGTATTTATACTTCTTTTGATAAAGATAAAAGCCCCAATAGTTGCATTGCAACCGTTGAGGCTTTTATTAATTTCTTGGTACTAAGCTTTAGTCTTTATCCACAACGAAAAATCTCCCGCTACGATGAATGACCTTTATTAAATACAGTACTAAACATCAAGCCCCACGCCCCTACTATACGCCAGTATGTAGGGAAATAAGTGGGTTGATGGTTAGTGTGAGTCATAGTGCTAGTGCTAAAAATCTAATAAGAAAAGGCGAATGCACCTATCCTTTTTCTTACTGTTATTCGTGAGCATTGAATTTTCATCATACCTAGTAGCGGGAGGAGATTGATTATTTAAACTTATCTTTTATAACCTATTCAAAAATATAAGGATACCCAAACCACATCTCTTGCTGTCGTTTGGGTTTTCTTATTGCCTATCTACCTAGACATTCCCTTGTATGAGAAGATTGATTTACTTTATACTAGATAGCTTTTAAATAAAATAAGATTTAAATGAAAGCCCCCAATCGTTATTGATAACCGTTGGGGGCTTTCATTCCTTGATACCTAGTCTAATTCTTTATCAAAAAATGACTCTCCCGCTACTTAGAATTATCTTAGTTAAATATAAATACCTAACTATCAAGCATCCCACCCTCACCATACACCAGTATGTGAGACACAGGGAGGATTGATAGTTAGTGATGATAAATCTCCTAGTGTTAAACATCAAATCAGAAAAGGTGAATGACGTGCAAGCGTGATTCGCCTATCCTTTTTCTATTGTTATTAGTGGACATTGAAGTTTTAATGCGACATGGTAGCGGGAGGCCTATGGTTAGTCAAACTGCATTTTTAATTCATTCTTAAAGAATCGTGGATACCCACACCGCGATTCTGCCGTGTGGGTTTTCTTATCTCCTAACTACATAGATATTCTCTTGTATCAGAAGATTGACTTTATGGATAATAATCCCTTTTAAATAAAAAATATTAGATCATTATTCCATCCCCAATCGTTGCCTGGCAACCGTTTGGGATGGAATGCTTTATCTCTTCTAAGATTATATCTGGGTATGATAGTCCTGCTACTATGAATCATCTCCGTTCATCATCAAAAACTAAACATCAATCGCCCACGCCAAACCATCTCACAGATGGTAGCGACCAGGGCAAGATTGAATGTTTAGTGATGACTTTGTTTTAGAATGAAAAATACCATAAGAAAGGGCTAATGACGTCATAACGTGATTAGCCTATCCATGCTTTATTGTGTTTATTGGGGAAGATGTAGTTAGTAGTTTTCATAGTAGCGGGATAAGGGGGATTTTTTCAATCACCTTTTATATTTTTATTACTATAAAGATAAGGATACCAAAACCACATTCCTGTCGTTTTGATTTTCTTATTTGTCTTGCAATATCAGTATTATCTTTAATCAGAAGATAGTGTTTAGTAAAGGTATTAAATCATAGTTATCTTTATAAGAAAATACCCCAATAGTTGACTTATCATCAACCGTTGGGGTATTTCAATTTCTATGAACGAGAACTTCTTCTAGGTATTGAAAAAAGAATGTCCCGCTACTATGAATCAATCTCCATTAAATAAACAAAAGACTACTGTTATTCAGTAGCCTTTTGTTCTAATTCCATTTGTTTTAACATTTCTATCACTACACGTTCCTGATGTTCAAATTCTTTTGCTGAGTCAAGATCACCTTGCTCAATGCAATGCTGTTTGCTACACTGACACTCTAATAAATATCTTTCAATATATTTCTTTGCATCAACAAATCCTAATACATCCATCTATCAATCACCCCCTACAATGTTATTATACAAAAATGCTACTCATTATTCATTAGTAGTGTCTGATGTTTTTTAATAGCGTGTAGCATTCCAATATTCTATTAACACATTAACTACTTTCCGTTTTCTTATTTCTTACCCTGCTTTAACTTATTATTTGGGCAGAAATGTAATTTGATAATTTCTCGTAGCAAGATAGTTCATGATAATTAAGTTTTTAACACTTAAAGAGAACATTGAAGTTCATTTCAATAATAGATAATATATCTTTTAAGTATTCTTCATCAGACGTTGTATACGGACTTTGGACCTCGGTAAATGTTTGGGCTATTCAACGCTTCTTTTTGGTCTGTACGGACTTTGTTTTAGGTTGCGTGGAAAACTCCCCGAGTTTTCAATGAGGTTTACTCTTCTAATCATGTACAATACACATACACGCCGAATTAATGGTGAGTCGATGCTTTTGCTGTGCCTAGTTTCTCATCTTTTGCCTTCACATTTTTCTCATGAGTCCACCAGCTCATTATTTAGAGAAATGTCTAATTTTTTAATTCATTAATAATATCAAAAAAGGAGAACCTTTCGTTCTCCCTCGTTATTTTCTTTTCACGTATTTTGAGTTTAGGCTGATATATCCGACACCGGATTTGAGTTTACCTAAGCCATTTTCTTCTTGAATGATCGTGTAGACTTCTCCCCGCTTAACAGTTCCCACAATTTTAGAATTAAAGTCGGCTTTTTGTCTAATGTTCAGTTCATCACAGATGATTTCAACTAAGAAACTTTGAGTCGTTGCAACAACGGTATTAGCACTCACCTTTTCCACGTCATCGATCCAAACCCATGAAATAATATCCGATAACAACAGTTTATCTCCCGCTACCTTTGTGACTTCATAAATCGAGCCTTTCACAAACCATGCCAGTTCTTGTCCTGTTGCATACTGTGTGGCTGATTCCTTCACTCGAACCTTCTCACCGACTATAAAGCCTGATGAGGATACTACGGGGATATCATTTAAATAACTTTTAATCATTTGAATGAAGCCATTCCATCCTTTATCTAAAGTTCGATGGGGGCAATATTTATTGCTAAAATCTTGATGTTTCTTTACTTTCTCAATGCCCCAACCTCGCTCTCTTAAAAGAGTGGCGATAAAGTGTGCGGCATTTTTTTCAGCCTGATCAAAGCGTGTTCCCCCTGATTTAGAATAACAAATCTCAACTTGAATTCCTTTGCGATTCCCTTTTCCATTCGCTCCATCGCCACATGCCCAAGCATTTCGATCAATTGGTAATCCTTGCACGACTTCTTGATCATCAACGGCATAATGAAAAGAGACTTGATTTTTATTACCAATCATATAGGCAACCTCATTCTCTGCGGTTGCATCATTAGCGGTATTATGAACGACGATAAATTCAGCAGTCATGGAATATGGACATTTGATTGAATAGATATCTTGTGCAACTAAGTTTTGTTTAATAGTATACATTTTTATTCTTCCCCCTCTAATGTAACTTTTAAGCGTTCTACAGATTTCATGATAAAGTTTGGTAATGGCACCCCAACTTCGCCTAAATTTTCAAATAAGCTCACGAGTTCAAAAAGTCCAAAAAAGCCTAACATCACATGGCTAAGTCCTATGTTAGACTGTTGAAGGTTTAAGACTTCTAGTACCTCATTTGGAATAAGCGAAACAAAGTTTAATTCAATGAGAGAATCCATCACAATAAAAACTAATAATGCCAGTAAAACACCCGCTTTTCTAATCAATCCATTAGTCCCAACTGTTGAATTTATTCCACGCTTTTGAGCGACGGCTTTAAATATCCCACTGAGAATATCGCATATCATCAAAAAAGCAACCAATGTCATTCCCCCAACTGGCACCACAATTTCATGTGAAAAGACCTCTATCATTTTGGTTGCTATCACGTTTCACACCCCCTTTCAGATTAAAAATTAGCCTTCATCATTTACTTAGTTTGGCTCGACTGACTGGACTAAGCCCCAACTGAATACATCCCTGCCAAAAAATCTTCTGATAGTCTTTTTCGATGTTAGCCGCAGGATTTTTAACGAGCTTTTCCCCTTGCTGAATCAATAGCCCCTCTTGATCGAGCGATTCCCTTGCTTGACGCATTCGATAGATCGCATAGGCAGTCATTTCAATTAAATCAATGTCCAAATTACTTAACACATCTGCCCCCTCTAAATGCCAGGCCTTTCCCTAGCAATGGAGGATACATTTTCTTCGAAAATGCCAGGTGACCCATCGCCTCATACCATCTTTTGACTTCATCAGGCAATCCCTCTCTTGCACTGTAAGCCAAGTCACAATTTCCTCTTAATCTGTTTTCCATTTTCATTTCCCCTTTCATTTATTGCTATTAAAAAAGCCATTCAGTTGAACGGCTTAGAAGAAAATATAAGAGACTTTCTTGAATTTTAAAAAATAGTGATGAGTAAATGGAGGAGATTCTTGTAATATTTCGTAATCATTACAATAATAAGTATACTTCCATTTACGTTTTCATCCCAGTAAGGTTCAATTGCATACACTTTCACTACCTGCTTAAAATAATATATAAAAACTTTATTTGACTGATTACATCAGTTTCAGTTTTGGGATGCAAAAAATAAAATTACATCAATTTTTACAAACAAAAAAGCAGTCATTTTTACAATGGCTGCTTTTATTGTAATATCAATGCTTTTTAGTATTTATAATCAAAAAAATCATCATTTTTTCAGAGATTTTTACACCTATAAAATTTGTGGTAATAATTTTATTACCGCTATTTTTATGTCTGTAAAAAGTGCTGTAAAAGTTCTTGTAATTTAGGATGAAAAACTGTTAGTAAAATTGATTGTAAAAATAATTGTAATTTTCAATACGAAAAATAATGATTTCGGGAGATAGTTCCCTATCTATTGGGAAAACTAATTTTATAAAAGTAGTTGTTATTTTTCCCCATTTTTGTCATTTATTTTTGACAACTACTATTTTACTATATTATCCTTAATTTGTAAATTATTGCTTATAATTTCCTTTTAAAGGAAAAAGAGAGTTCTAAAGGATTTAATCGTTCAAACCTAAACAAAAAGAAACGGTTAAAGAGAAATATAAAACCTTGCAGCAAACTCACCTCGTTTCCAAATTATATAGTAAAGGTTTTGTTTTAGAAAATTATTGATAAATTTATACAC
>ERZ791737.804-NODE-804-length-20157-cov-3.359964_pt1 | contig 20157 bp, 19 predicted proteins | sample MGYA00510042_ERZ791737 | MGnify/ENA primary metagenome ERZ791737 (study PRJEB30046, sample SAMN00791965) | human gut metagenome | study: EMG produced TPA metagenomics assembly of the A metagenome-wide association study of gut microbiota in type 2... | reverse complement strand
TGAGAGGACGCTTATATCTGCCCTTCACGCCCTAGGAAAGCACCACAAAATCTGCTGCTCCACGGTAAGTTAAACTCCGATTATTTAAACAGATTTTTGAAGAACTCCCCAATCGCACTAAAGATATTTCCAAAGAAATTACCAATAGATGCAATGATTCCGGAAGAGCTTCCTCCATTTTTAAAGGAATTGTAGAGAGAGGCTGCGTAATCCACCAGTCCACTTAAATCAATTCCAAGAGAAGTAATTTTCAAAAGAAGATCAACGATTTTCTGTCTCTCATCATCAGATAAAGTGACGCCATATTTATCACAGGCTTCATCAATTGCTTCGTTGATACTCTTCTCGTCAGTCAGTCCTTTTTCTGCGATCAGTGACTTGATGTAAGCAATAAACTCCTCCACTTCCTGATCGGTCAGACCCTGAATGGAAGCTTCCAGTTCTCCGGTGACAACAAGTTCATTTAACGCTGCATCTACAACGTTATCCTGTACTGCTTCCCCGGTCATTGCCTCATATGCCTCAAAGATTCCAACCAGTGCAGCGGTTCCGGAGATTGGCTTTGGGCCTGCAACGATGATATCTGCATCTGTAATTCCAGCAGTTGTCAGCGCATTTTTGTACATACCAACGGTACAGTATGTGATATTGTTCGTAGAAATGTTTAATCCATTTCCTTTTTTACGTTTTACGATCACGACAGAAGACCATGACTTGCTTCCAATTTTGGAAGAATCCACATAGGAATCCAGATACTGATGCTCCTGTGCATTTGTAACGTAAGTCACGTTATAATTTGCCAGATTGGCAGGATCGATTCCCATAAGGGATAATACGGTATTTTTCTGGTCATCGGACAAATCCGCACCGAGTGCAAGATAAGGTTTATCATCTTTCTTAATCTCAACATTATCGTTATTCTCATCCACAATGACATCTCCAGTCACATTTTCTGTGGATTTTTTATCATCTTCTACCGTTACCCCACCTGTAACATTATCGGTTGTGCCACTAGTGGAAGTATTTGTGCTGTCAGAATTTGTTGTTGTACTGCTCTGCGAATCTGAAGCAGCATTATTGGTTGTATTGCTCTGTGAATCTGAACCTGTACTGTTCTGTGTATCTGAACTTGTGCTGCTCTTTGAATCTGAAGCTGTGCTGTTTTGTGTATCCGATCCTGTATTTCCAGTCGAACTAGCATTGGTATCTGCACCTGTTGCACTGCTGTCATTCTGCGTTGCTGCATTATTCTCTGACTGTGTTGTCTGGGAATCACCGGATGTTGCATTGCTCTCTTCCTGCCCGGTGGAGTTCTGCGCAGAAGCATCTGCTGCAAATGATGTTACATGTGTTGGTATCATCATCACTGCTGCTAAAATAATTGCTGCAATTCTCTTTGTCATTCTCTTTCTCTTCACTTTTTTTCCCTCTCTTTTTATTTACGTATCGATCCGCACTCTCATCCATGCAAGAAGATCTGCATACACTTTATCGCGGTCTGTCTCATTTAAAATTTCATGTCTGTCATTTTCGTAAAGCTTATATGTAATATCCAGAGAACCTGCCTCTTTGAAGAGATCATACACTTTTTTCACGCCGACACCGTTATCTCCCACCGGATCATCCTGACCAGATACAATAAAAATTGGAAGCTTGTTTGGTACTTTCTTCACATTTTCCAACTGATTATCGTAGAGAACTGCTTCCATCAGCCCCAGATAGCCGTTTAATGTAAATTTGAACGTGCACCGCGGTTCGCTATAATAAAATTTTACAATATCCTCATCTTTTGTAAGCCAGCTGTTTGAAAGTGTTTTTCCAGAAAGATCATATTTCTTATATGGTCCGCCAAACGACAGCGATTCTACCAGTTTGCTTCTGTGATGCCAGCCAAAAATTTTTGCCAGGAATTTGCACACGTTGATTCCAAGTTTGGTCGTATTGTCCGGCACACAACCGGTTCCCATAATGATTGCCCCTCTCAAATCATCATTGTGAATGGTGAGGTATTTCCGAAGCATATAAGATCCCATACTGTGTCCCATCATAAAATAAGGAACACCCGGATTTTCTTTCTGGATCATCGTGCGCAGTGCATGCATGTCTGCGATCACCGTGTCACTCGGATTTTCCGCAAAATATCCCCAGTCATCTTTGGATGCAACGGAATCCCCATGTCCTAAATGGTCATGTCCCACCACCATAAAGCCATTCTCTGTCAGGAATTCAGCAAATAGTCTGTAGCGCTCTACAAACTCTATCATGCCATGTGTGATCTGTAAAATTGCCTCATACTTTCCATCTTCCGGAATCCATTTGACTGCATGGATGGTTGTTTTGCCATCCGCTGATAAAAATGTAAACTTCTCCTCTTTTGCCATACTTTTCCCCTCTCTTTTCCATGATTATAAATTAGATATATTTTAAAACCTGTGGCTTCTTTATTCTGTCTGGACGAAACGATGGACTTCCTCCACATTGCGTTCTAATTCATCCGCACATTCTTTGTGCTCTTTCCACTCCTGGCGCAGTGTTTCCGCTTTGGATAACACTCTGCTCTGCACTTCGAAAAATTCATTTTCACCCTGACAGAGACTTTCTAATATTTCTTCAATATTTGTTTCTTCTTCCACATTTTCATGATCCGTTTCCACTGCCTCTTTGTCCCTGTCTTCCAGAAGTTTCACCAGAGAACCGTTATTTTCTTTTAAGAGATCATTTAACGCATGAATCTGTTTTTCCGCCTCTGTGGCAGTTTCCCCAAAACCACTGATCCTCGCAAGCACATCCGCAACCGCCGAAGTATACTGCTCTGCGTTCACACGCACTTCCTCTGCCGCTGTCACAAATTTTCTTCCGTCTTCTCCCATGCGTCCTGCCTCGATTGCTGCGCCGAGTGCCAGAACTCCCATATTCTGTGAAATATCTGCCAGTTTCTGTAACGCCTCTTCAACAGACTCTCTCTCCTGACAATATGCCTCATAGAACGATTCTATCTCCTTCATGGGTGTGGTGACGTACTTGTTCTTCTCTACAACTTTTGCAATTTTCTCGTGCTCACCCTCCATTTGCTGGCAGAGTGCTTCTTTTTCCTGCTGCAATCTGATATTCTGTTCATTCTTTTTTGCAAGCTGCTGTTTCAACAGTACGGTCTGTCCTGAATTCGCCTCTGAACACTCCTTTAACAGTTCCAATTCCTCTGAAACCGCCGTGATTGTCTCATCCAGTTCCGTTTTTGAGATCGTCATCTGTACCAATGTCTCTTCTGCGCTGTCTTTTGCTTTTGCAATATTAGAAATCTGCTCCTGCAGACGGTTCTGTTTTTCCTGTAATGCCAGAAGTTCCTCTTCCAGTTCTTTTGCTTTTTTTCCACCAAACATATGCCATCCTCCAGCTTTTACTGATAATTTCGAATGATAACCTGTACGCTTTCCACTCCATTATACTCGTTAATCTCCGGATAGTACACAATCATTATCCTCAATTTGTTTATCTGACCGCGAAAAGCTTTTTCCACTTCCGCACTTCCATACTTTTCTGCATAATATGCTTTGAACGCCTCAATATCACCAAAATAGACTGCCGATACCGCCTCTCCCGCGGCTGTCAGGAGATTCAGCCGCAACACATTCTGATTTTTTCCGACCACAAAAGCCTTTGTGATACTCAGGTTTTTGTCGGCAAACTGTGGCTTGATATTGGCTTTTCCAAAAGGCTCTAACACTGCAAATTCCCGGATAAGACCGGCATCCGCATACGCTGCTGGCATCGGAATATCAATTTTGATCTTCGGAATCAGGTCATCCTCCGTGAGATTTGCACAGGCATTGATTTTTTCACGGAACTTATCCACGTTTTCTTCCGGAAGAGATAATCCTGCCGCCATCGGATGTCCGCCGAATTTTTCCAGAAGTTCCCTGCACTTACATAGTTCCTCATACATGGAGTACTCCTCGATGGAACGCCCGGAGCCCTTCACGCCCTCCTCCGCCTTCGTCAGCACAAATACCGGCTTATGATAAGCCTCCCGGATACGCCCTGCAATGATTCCTGCAAGACTTTCGTGCACCTGTGGCAGATAAATGACAAGCACTTTATCCGACATGTAATGTTCCTCCACCACACGTTTTGCCTCCTCGACGCCATCTGCTGTCATATCTTTGCGCTGCTGGTTTAACTCCACAAGCTCCCTTGCCGTTTTTGCTGCCTCTTCCTCTCCCTGTAAAAAAAGAGACAGAGACAGTTTTGCTGTATCAAGTCTGCCACTCGCATTGATGCACGGTCCTAACACAAAACCAAAATGATATGCATTGATCTGCTCCGGTTCTAAATGATTCTGAAAGATCAGGGCGCGCATCCCCGGATTTTTTGTGCGGTGAATGCGGTTTAATCCCTCTTTCACCAAAATGCGGTTTTCGTCTGTCAGATCCATGACATCGCCAACGGTTGCAAATGCGACATTTTCCAGAAATTCATAGGTTTCTTCCAGGGCAAAACCCATTTTTTCATACAATACCTGCAGCACTTTCCATGCGACTGCTGCTCCACATAACTCTTTAAAAGGATACGCACATTCCTGCTGCTTTGGATTCACGATTGCATCTGCGTTGCTGCGAAGGAACTGCTTTTCCCCGTTCTCCTCTGTATAGGGAATCTCGTGGTGATCGGTCACTAACACGGTCATCCCAAGTTCTTTGGCATGCGCAATCTCTGAGATTGCAGCAATTCCGTTATCGCACGTAAGAATGGTATCCATTCCGTCTCTTTTTGCCTGATCGATCAGATTCTCATTGATTCCATAGCCATCCTTCATACGGTCCGGAATCTGCGTGGAAACATTTCCACCACAGTGTTTAATTCCCCGGTATAAAATATAGGTTGACATAACTCCATCTATATCATAGTCGCCGATAATACGGATCGGCTTTTGCTCTTCTATTTTAACTTTTAAAATATCTGTCAAACGATCTGCATCTTTCAATAAATGTGGATCGTATAAATCCTTTAAACTTCCATAGAGATATCTTTCAAATGCCGCCTCCCCGATCACCTCACGGTTTCGGATAAGACGCGCTGTGACAGGGCTGATCCCGAACTCTTTTCCAAGCTTTTCAAAATCAGCCCCTTTGTTGATTACAAACCATTTTTCCATGTAACACCTGCTGCCTGTTTTTTCTTATGAATTTATCTTTTAATAATGCACTTCCATCAGCATCAGTCCACATGCCGGTGCTGTATAGCCTGCGTTCTCCCGGTTTTTGCTCTCTAAGATCTGCGGCAGCTCCTCCGGCGCTCTCCTGCCATCCCCGACCTCGATCAGCGTACCCGTCAGGATCCGCACCATATTTTGCAAAAATCCATTCCCCCGGTAATCGATCCAGAGATCATTCCCTTTCTTCGTAAAATTGATCTCATAAATTGTGCGGACTGCCGTTTTTTTCATTTTCTTATTTCCGCAAAATGAAGTAAAATCATGTGTTCCGATCAGATAGGAAGCAGCTTCTTTCATGCGTTCCACATCGAGTGTTTTCTCATACTGGTACTCATATTTCCGCTCGAAAACATCCGAGATCTCTCCCATATGGATGTGATAGCGGTAGGTCTTTTTCTTTGCGGCGTAACGGCTGTGAAAACGCTCGTCCACCTGCTCAACCGCAATAACGGCAATGTCATCCGGCAGATAATGATTCAGATAGGACAGGATCTTTCCCTCCGTAAAATGCTCCTCAATATGAAAATTTGCCACCTGGCCTTTGGCATGCACGCCCGCATCCGTTCTCCCCGAACCGATGACTTCCACCGCGTGTCCTGCCATCTGTCCCAGCACTGCTTCTATTTTTCCCTGAATGGTCAGCCCGGTGCTGTTCTGCCCCTGCCAGCCCTTGTATCTTGTCCCATCATACTGGATTGTGATTTTATAGTTGTTCATACTTTTTATCCCTGCTTTACTGCAATCTAAACTAACTTTTAGTTTAACACATTTTCTACTCAAATCCTAGTCTGCGATCTGTTCCTGAAACGTTTTTGTGCCGGGGAACTGAAAAATACCAATCCCCCGGCACATTTACTCCACATTTTATACCAGTTCTGCAATCCTTGTCACCGCAACATAGATCTCCGATATTTTATACCAGGTGCGGTAATCTACCACTCCCGTCACAGGCAAGCCAAAAATAGACTGGAATTTTTCTACTGCTGCCTTCGTTGCCTCTCCGTAAATCCCATCCGGTGTGATCGTCGGGATTGCCGGATAAGCCTGCGAGATTCTCGCTAACTGTTCCTGGATCTGCCGGACCTTATCTCCGGCAGCGCCCACTTCCAGATTATACCGCGGCCAGGATGCAGGGATACCGGAAATCTCCTCCGCTGTATTGATAAACATATTATCACCATAATAATAACGGAGAATTTCTATCGTTTCGTAGTTCTGATCCCCAAGATATTTGCTTCCCCACTGGCTCAGCCAGTTGCTGCACGTCACGCGCTGTCCGTCACAATACTGCGTCAGGATTGGCTGTCTCACATTCGGTCTGGAAAGATAATTCTGGAACATTTCCTCTACCACATCCGAGATACTCTGGAAAATATTTCTTCCATATACAAATTTCTGGTCATAAGCAGTGGATGTTGTGATGGTGAAGTTATAGCCTTTGTTCCGGTACATCCACACCACTGGATTCAAGTAATTTTTCGTCCAAAAAATTATCAAGACGAATCTTGAATTTTATGGTGATATCATCATCCTTTACTATGATTTTGTCTATCAGGGTGGATAGTATCATCTGCTTGGTCTGAACATCTGCCTGACTAAAGATTTCATTCCATTTTGGCATTGCTTCTACGAATGTCATAAGCTCGTTTGATTGCAATGAGATTTCTTCCAGTTGCTTTTGTAAACTCTTCTTCTGTATCTCTTTTTCCTTTTTAAGCGACTCTTTATCCGATATTATAGCAGATAATTTATCTACACTAAAGGCAAATTCACCACGAATTGCCTCTGGTAATTTTTCTTCAAGTGTCTCTATATCTGCCATCAGATTTTTTATTTCTTTTTCCAAGTCCTTTATTTCACGCTTTATGGTTTTGCCCTGTTGTGTCTGCATTTCTTCAAGCTCTTTTGATATATCTATTTTTTTGAGGTTTTCAAGGTATGTTTCCACTGTAGCAAATACAATCCCCTCTAAGTACTCCTGCGAGTATGTACTCCTTTGCTTGCATTTCTCTGGACAACCATAGCGCCCTACGTATGAGACTTTTTTCTCCCCTGTTTTCTTACATGTCCAGTGATTTGCATAGCCAGTGTTTTTTAATCGTTTTCCACAGTAACCACAATAAACCATTCCTGTCAGGGCAAGTCTGCCCCTTGTAGAAAACGGCACATTGTACTGCTCCATATATAAAGCATTTGTTTCCTGTCTTGAGGCATTGATTTTATTTTTTCTTGCTTCCCTTATCTCCTGTGCCCGTTCCCATATTTCCTGTGATACAATCATAATTTCTGGCTTTTGTTCTCTTGAATAAGTCCATTCTTTTCTATCAAGTCTGGTGCTATTTGCATGACCATTTTTTCTTCTATTATATGCTATGTACCCCATATAAACAGGATTTGTTAATATACTTCGTATTGTTCCACCTTTCCACTTATCCAGTATCGGTGCCGGCACTCCATTTTTATTTAGAGTATTTGCTATCTTTTCATAGCCCATCCCTTGATTGACTGCATAGCTAAAAATCTGTCTAATTATGTCTGCTTGTTCCGGAACAATTACAAGTTTATGTAAGGCTCTGCCATGATTGCTGATTTCTCCAGACAGGACTAGCTTGTAGCCATAGGGTGCCTTGCCTCCTACAAACTTCCCATCCTTTACCATCTCAACCATAGTATCATGCACTCGCATACCTGTTTTCTTTGATTCTCCCTCGTTCTGCCAGAATCGGATATAGTTGAGCAGTTTATCAATATGTTCCTCTGTTTTTAACTGTCCATCCTTAATAGTCCAGACCTCAATTCCCATGCGGTTAAGTTCTGCCACATAGAAACTGTACTCTTCCTGTCTGCCTATTCGGTCTGACATATAAGCGAGGAGAATTTCAAACTCTCCTCGCTTTGCATCCTGCATGATTTCCTGAAGCACCTCTCTATCATCTACTCCATTGTGATAAGCTGATACTCCTTTTTCAAGGTATTCTTTGTCAAACACCCAATCTGGATGTTTTGCAATAAACTGCTCCGCTTCTGCTCTTTGAATTGGTATGTCATCATCATGCAGCTGCTGTCTTGAAGATACTCTTAATAATGTTCTAACACGCTTATTCATTGATCGTTCCTCCTTGATATTGATTCACTTTTCCCATTTAGGGGTGTGGAGTGTACCGCAGAACAAGCCATTTGTCCAGACCTTGTTTGTATATTATAGAGATAGATTTGTCTCATGTTTTCTTCAAATCGTTCTATATCCTTTTGGTCTACTTTGCACGGAAACTCTAAAGTGATTTTTACACTTTTATTTCCAAGTTTTACTTCTTCTGAATATGTTTCCATATTCTTCATATTGTTTTGCTCACTTTTACTGTTCTTTAATACATTATGTGAACTAATATCTTGATATTCTTGCATGATAAATACTGTTCCAAGTATTTATCCGAGTAAGATAAATCTTCAAGTGCTTTAATCTCTCCACCTTAGAAACCTCCTTCCTGATAATATTCTGTGTATCTGGCAGATTGCTCTGCCAGATGTTTGTTCCCGGTTGCTAACTACTGCTTTTGCCAGTTTCTTATGCGGAAAAGGTAAACAACTTCTTCTTTTCCACATTGTCTGATGTGAAAGAAGTCTTTGTTTCGTCAAGTGCAGTCTGTATTGCTTCAAACAACTCATTGACCTGCTCTGATTTGTAAGTGTAATATTTACGGTTTGAGAGTTTCTGCAACTTCTCCAGTTCTGCCATTACCTTTGAAGCTTGATTTTCTGCCTTTTCCTTGAATCGTGCCGATTTGTCTGGCTGTGCCTGTTTGGTTGTTACTGTATCTACTGTTGGTGCTGGTATCTCCTGTACTTCTTGTACTGTGTCTGCACCTACTGTCGGTGCTGGTGCGCTTGTTACTTTTAAACTATCCATGTTGTTCTCTCCTTTTTCTTTGCATTTTTATAAAATACTTTATGCTTGCAATATATACCATAACTTGCAATATTACTATTCGAAGAATGAATAAAATTTTTTTCATGAAATAAGCTGTTTACTTCCTAAAATATTCAAAAAATCATAAGCCTATTTATCATTTTTTAAATGAGTATAAACTTAATATATAATGAGTCTGTTGTGCATTTTGACGAATGACCCTAAAAATAGGTGTAATTTTCTTTGATATATCTGCTCTGAAATAGAAAATTGCAACAGAGTAAACCTCTAATGCAATCATAGAAATTTTTTACTATGTGATTTTGTGTCGGTATCTATTAGGGTTATTTTTTGAGTAAATTGATAGGGTTGTCTGCGAACTGCTTTTTATAGGCACTAATGCCATGGTAATTATAAATACATTTTACCTCACTATCTATTTATTCTCCCAAACTGCTATTTTTCTATTATTTTCATGCTGATTTTTTATAAAAATAAATTGTTTAGTAAAAATATTGATTCACTTTTTCTGTTTTTTCCATATTTTTTTCTTTATTGAATTTTTCAAAAATCCACATTTTTATAAGTGATATAAAATGCTGCTTTTTCAGAGCCTTCTCACTAGTCCTAGAAACTGTAGCAATTTTAGGTTGTGATAGACAAAAGAAAAGCACTACCGCTGGGGTAATGCTTTTGCATGTGTTGAATTGCATTTAGTTTTGAAGTGCTCTGCGCAAACGCTTTTTGTAGGCTTGTTCTATTTCATCATAAAAGTCTACGTCAGCTCTCCAGTCTCCATCCATAGGCAATTCAGCCATAAGTACATTGCGTGGATGACCATCTGGATATATCATCATTAAACCTATAATGTTGTTCTGCCTGACACTCTTGAATCTAATTACCATTTTAACTGCCTCCTATGCTTCTTCTAATTGCTCTGTATCTTCTGCCTGTTGCTGTTGAGCTGATTGCATTGCTTTATTCAAGCGTTCCTCATACGCAGATAAGACCTTATCATAGCATTCCATATCTGCCCTCCAGTCTCCTCCTTGTGGCATCTCCATGGTGATTACTGTTTTCTGCTCTCCTGTTGGTATGACCATAGAAATGTTGATTTTCTTTCCTGTCCTGCAGCCTTTGAATTTTACCTGCATTGTTGTATCCTCCTTATTAAAAATATTTTTTTCTTTCTTCTCAATATAAAGTGCTGAATACTGTAAGGAGTTTTTACTTTGCAGCATATCTTCATGCTAATTCCTTTCGTAACCGTATTTATTACATTAGCAAATGTCTATTTACAGTATCAGTAGTACTTTTCATTTTTCCTCGCTTTGAGTGGGTGTATATATTAATTTGAATCGAATGTCTGCTTTATCGGTCTAATCAACTATGATTCCAAACCATACCAATCTGTGCTATTATGAATCTATAAAATTGTGAGCGAGGAAAAAGTATGGCGGAACATTTCAAACTGGAAATAACAAACAGAAGTACAAAGATTACCACATGGACTGGTGTATCAGATGATTTTGCAAATGAATATAAGGAACGCTTAGGGGCAGATGATAGCTTACCAGATGATTATATTCCTGCACCCATGAGTGATGCACTAAAAACTGTACTGACTCCATTTCCACCTGAAAATGATAAAGATAATAAAGAAAATGACAAACAAATTCCTCTTAAAAGTTCTGCCAAAAAGAATACTGGCAAATATGCAACCTACAACTATGCAAAGCGTGTGAAGAAAAGACGCTCTACCTTTAAAACCCTTGCATATATCAATTTCCATATTCCAAATGTGCAGTTTGTCACACTTACTTTTGACAGTCGAATAGTTAATAATGCAAATGACCTACAAACATGTCATAAAGCATTCCAGAAATTTATCAAACGTATTCGACACCAATATGATGATTTCAGATATCTTGCTGTGTTCAGCAGACAAACTAATAAGAACTGGCACTATCATATGATTTGTAATTTTGACGAGTCAGTGACTGGCAAGGCTATTCGAGAGCTTTGGACTTATGGCATTATTCACAATACTGTTGTAACTAAATATGATGAATTTGATACAAAAGTCTCCTACTGCGTTGATAATATGGAGCGTAACTCTTGGGAAGAATTGCAGGGTGAAAAAGGTTATCTAAACTCAAAAGGCTTGCAGAATAAAATTGTTCTAAGGTCTTGGAATGAAAATGAATCTGATATGGCTTATGAATATCTGCGTCATATACTGCAAAGTGATGATATTCCCTATGCACTTCATAGTGTCACTAAAAAAGACAAACTGCCTTCATCATCTAAAGCTTACGATATAAACTATCTGGTTTCACATAAGGGATTTGCTGAGCTGTTTGCCAAGCCCATTGTTGCAAAAAAGAAATAAGTGTTTTTAATATAAATATAGTATGAATATGACCATAGCTGTCACATGTGAATTGATTTTATCTGATGAATTATGATTGTATTTTATATGTGTCTGTTGTTCTAAAAATGAGCAAAAAAATAAACCCTACTGGGTCATTTACTACAATACCATTAATGGTGAGAGCAGTGCTGGTGTCAAATCTGTAGGATGAGGATGTGGTTGAACATATTCCAGCTGAACCAACTGTTGCCTTATAAGTAGTTGACATATCAGGTGACCTGTTTATAAATCTAGTTGCAAAGGTTTCATTATACTCGGTACCAGATTTGCGTGTGCCCTGTGGGGTGTTGGCTGATTTAAAGTTGTATGCTGAATCATATGCCATGCTCGTTAAGTAGGATATTGCTCCACCATTTTTCCAATCTGCTAAGGTGAGGTGGTCTTGCCCTCTAAACAATACTGTAATGTAATTGAAGTTACTGATTGATTGGGTGTTTTGTGAGGTTCCTGAACGTGTACTTGTGTTGTCCTTATAATATTTGTTGCTGGTGGTTATGGTGTTTACTGCTGGCTGGTTGTAGGTGATGCTATTATTTTTTGATACTACTGCTTTGTTGATGGTGGAAGTATCAAGGGTGATGCCTAGGCTGGTGGTGTTGTCTGTCCATGTGAAGGAGGTACATGGGGTGTCATAACATGAGTTGGAGTGGGAATGTTCTTCTGTTGAACAGGTTAAACTTTTATTACCAAGGGCATCTGTTGAATAACAACCGCTACCATGGGAGTGTTCACTCTTTCCACATCCTAGGTGGTGTCCGTTGCCTCCATGGGATGTGCAGGATGTTTGGGTTGGGGCTGGGGCTGTCCATGTGAAGTTGTGGGTGAATAGCTGCTGTGTTGTGCTGTTGGCATCTGGAGTCATAAAACTTACTCGCTTGGTTATTTGGGATTGCTGGAGCTGGAAGTCATAAGGTTGTGGTGGATTTGGATTGACTTCTGTTTTTTTGTAAAGGATGTAAAGGTATTTTTCTCCAGTATCTTGGTCTAGGAGGATTTCTTGGGAGGAGGTACCTTTGTGGGTTGGGGTGATACTGTTAAACTGCTCCTTTGTATTTAATGCGGTATTGGTGGTGGATGTTTTCCAGCCTTCGATTTCATAGTCTGACTCGGTGTCTATGGAAATATAGGCTGTGGTGCTGGTTTGAGTGTATGGGTGATAATCTTTTGCTTCTGTGAGGATGGTGCCATCTGAGGATAACTCTTGGGTGTAATAGAGCTTTTTGATGGTACAGTCGCCATCGGTTCCATCATTAGGGTCTGGGGTTTGGGTGTTGCCTGGGGTGCCTTTGGATTCATCATAGGTGTGGATTGGTGGAATTTGAAAGCCTGTGATGTCAATGGCTGCTATGGCTATTCCCTCATGAGCTGCTATAGAACTCAATCTTTGTACTGATTTATCACACTTTGTTACTGGTACTAATACTGATGAATTACCTATATATGTGTATGAATCTATATCATGGTCTAAACATAATGAAAATGGTAACTGTGTTTCATAGAATTTGTATCTGTATCTGCCTGTGTCTCCAAGATTAACTGAGTATCTTAGCAATACAGACGCTGTACCACCAAATACTTTAGGAGAGAAGGAGCCGTCTGCATTGTATGTACCTACTGGTTTTGGTGAGCCTGCGGCAAAATCCTTATCTGTATGTACTGCATTTGCTGTTTCTTCTGAAAATGTATCATCTGTGTACATATAGCCTACTGATACTGGCTCCACAAAAATGTGCCATTCTGTGTCGGGTTTTGATAATTCATTTAGTGCGCTAGCCCCTTGGCTACCATTTTGATTCACTACTAAGCGCGCCCAACGTGGACATGGCATTGTTACACCCTTTATGGTAATAGTACCTTTAATTTCTGTGAGGTATGCCATGGATTCACTACCTTTGGACTGCCATCCACCACTGTAATATACTGGGGATACATTTGGTTGATATTGTACGCTTGGTAAACCAAGTGTGTTTACAGAACCAAGTTTTGATGATGCTGTTACGCGTCCAGATGTACAATAATCTCCATAACGCTGTCCATTTTCATAGGCATTGTCCATGATGATGCCGTGTGCTCTTGTCTTACCATAGTTGTCTTGTACATAATAATAGATTCCACTTCGTTCGCCTGAGGCTGCCCAATATAAGTAGCCTGCCTGCTCGTTGGATGATTCGTCGGTTTCGTTTGCACTAAAGGAACCTAGGTTTAGGACTTGACCTAAGCTTGTCTCTTCTGCATAGGCTGGTGCGGGAAAATTTAGTGCTGTTAGAATAAACATTATTGAAAATATCATACATAGGATTGTGTATGAAATTTTGGGATTGCTTGTGCGTTGCTTTTCCATGTTGCTCCTCCTTAATTTAATGAAAAATAAATTTTATTCTTAATTTAGGTGAGGGCATGAAAAAAGGACATCCACTGGGGTGTGGGTGTCCTTTGGTGATTTTATGTGGTTAGCTGTTTGTTGATGTAATTTGCCATGAGGTCTTGTGGCGTAAACTTCGTTTTGCTTAATGATAACTGATTATTAATTGGTTTCATCATTGTCTCAATAAACCCTATTTCTGTATCATCTAAACCAAAATATTTATATAACTCCTCATCAGTCCATGTTTTTGAAAAATCCACTATAGGTACATACTTAAACCTATCTGGTGTTAATCCTATTCCAAATAATGTTTGCAAAACTAGAAATCTTACAAATTTTGTTTCTAAGTATCCTTTTATGTTGTTTGCATATTCTTCTTTATTTATGCCATTAACAACCATGTAGGATGCATTGCATATTTGACCTGGTTTTAACACTTGTAAAGATGATAAAATTCTGTACTTGAATGTTTTATCTGGTTCTACTGCATGATCTGGTACAACACGTGTAAACGCTACCTTGTATGTATCACAATATTTAGGTCTGTAGTCAAACTCAGCATATGAATATCCTCTAGGTGTTATGACCTCAACTTCATTATCATTTGTTCTTATAGGATTTCCGTCATAGTCAGTACCTAACCCCCACAAGTTTTTGTATATATAATCTGACATATAATCTGTTGACTTCTGTCTTACCTTATCAATTACTGTATCTCCAATATAATGCCTTGGTACTATATCATTAGCAGAAAGCTTTCTCGTTTCATTATATGCTTGATTATTGATAGTTGTAAAGTCTGTGTCACCTTTGTATTGTTTATCATATAAGAAGTAACTTACTCCACCAGCTATACTTCTTCCATTGAAAATGTCTTTTGCATTCATATAGTCTACCATTTTTCTAAGATGTCCTTCATCTAGTAATGTATGTCTTACTTCAACAAATGTTTTAAAATTCCCAGCAAGCCATTTTGTAGGTGTAATCATACAAAGTAACCTGTTTGTTGTTAATACTCCATTAATGATAAAACTATCAAACAATGCTGTTCCACCACTTTCATTCAACCCACTTCCTGTACTTTCTTGGTAGGGTGGGTTACCGATTACGACGTCAAATTTCATACTTCCTCCAAACTCGTCTTTAACTACATCAGCTAATTTATTATTCCTTAACTTATTGATATAATCGGGTATTACTGTTGTATTATATCCAAATCCATTAAGGTTGTTTATTGTTACAGCTTTAGAGTTCTGATTTAATGCAATTCCATATAGGTTTGATAATATCTTATTTTTTAATGCATCCACATTTCCATTATGTTTTGCAATCAATTTTTTATTGCTTACTAACCTATCATATATTGCTCTTAAAAAGCCTCCATCCTTACATGCTGGGTCAAGAAATACTGTTTCGTCATTCCATACTTCTGGTGGTAACATATCCAGCATCTTACTAACAATTCTAGGTGGTGTTGTTATATTAGGAATACGTGTTGTACCTCTATCTAAATCAACAGGTAATTCTGATTTTGCTTTTGCAATATCACTTATATTTTGTGTTAATACAGCATCTGTTTTGTCTTTAAACATGCTATACTGCAAATAGTCAAGGTATTCTTTTATTTGTTTTACTGCTTCTGCAAACTTATCCAAGTCTGCTCCAGTGCATGATGGCTTCACTGAATTATATCTGTTTCCTACTGGTATTAAACTCCAAAACAGATGCTCTAAAGCGTCTAATTCTGTTGCTCCCCATGCTTTCTTTTCGTTTGTAACAACAACTATATCTGTCCACTTATCTATATACCTTGCTGGGTCATTTCCTTTCCATGCATGCTCATTTAATCTGTCAAGTACTGATTGTCCATTGTCTCGGATTCCAGCCTGCCCAACATACATCATCTCTGTAGTTGAATCATTATTCTGCTCATATCCAATCAAAAAATAAATGCAGTTATATGTTAATTCTTTGTCTGAAAAATTGTTTGCGTTTGCTTTTTTATCACTTAAAATGTCATTTCTTGATAACAGAAATGCTACTGTTCCATAATCACTGTTAGTCAATTTTTTACCAAATCTATGTCCTTGGACTACTTCCTCTTTTATGTTCGTCTTATTCTTATCTTTCATGTCTTATGCTCTCCCACTTATAAATGATGAATGGGAACCACTTGGGTTCCCATTGTTAAACTATGATTACTCTATGATGATATCTCCATTCTCTGTAATTGTAATTCCATCTCCTAATTCGCCATTATCATACTTTCTTTGTAGTTCTCTGTCATCGGCGATGCCATGTTCTTTGTTGTTGGCACCGACGAAGAAGTCACCACCAGGAAGGTAATCACCTAGGTGGAATACCTCACCGTATCGTGAAGAATCTTCTTTCATGTAAACTGCATAGGACTCTTGGTCGCCTGCACCTTGACCTGTGTAGTAGATCCAACACCAACCTAGTGTGCCATCTGCACCTTGAGAGTGAGCATATGCTGCCCATGCATCATATCCACCATACTGTGCATCTATCTCTTTTCTTTCTTGTTGTGCCAATGCAGTAGCGGTTTCTGCATCCATGGTGGTTGTCTTAGGGTCTACTTCCTCTGGGTTTACATCTGGATAAACTATGTTGTCTGTAACTTCATCTGTTAAACTATCTTGTCCTGCTATTTGATAATAGCTTAAAGTCATTGATGTAAATAATCTGACTGCTTCACCTTTTGTTATTGCTGAATCCCAATCTTCTAAGTCTGATTCTGTAATTAAATTCATATTGATTGCTGTCTGGAATGCTCTATACATATCAGATGGTACTCCCTTACTTGAATCAGAGATTGCTTCTGAAAAGCTGATGTCTCCTGCATCTGATACTGTTGATATTGTTACATCTTCAAGATAGGTGTTATTCTTAAAACCATTGTTATCCATATATTCTTGGAAGTCTTGGCTATAATAGTTTGCTAACAGATATATGTATTCACCTTTAGACATTGCTGTTCCAAAGGTTTTATCTGTTAAGCCATTCTCTGTATTAAGGTAGGCATATTCATTCATTGGTGCTGCAAAGTTTGTATATTGTGTTTCTCCTACTGCTTTTGTGAAGTCCTTGTTGTCTTCTGGTGCCTGTGCTTCATTTACCTGTGTGGTTGCTCTCATTACTAAGGTCATTGCCTGTGCTCTTGAAATGGTGGCATCTCCATCAAACTGTCCATCCTCTTGGTCTGGAAGCAATTCAAAGTAAGCATTGATAGTTGCATATGGAGCATTGACATCATCTACATCTATGTCTGTGTAATTTTCTGCTGCTATTTCGCCAAGCTTTGCAAGTTCATCTGGTGATACCAAATATCCTCTAAACTGTGAGTTCTTTATTGCTAAGAGTAATGTAATATTCTGGTCTGCCTGTGTTGTTAATGGGTTTGTATATAATATACCCTCTTTGTTGCCTGTGGTTCCTGTGACGCCTACGTACTCTTCAAAGGCTGCACGCAGTTCTGGATGTGTCTCTAGGGATGAGAGCTGGAGCCATGGTAATAGTTCGACTTTGGATTCCTCTGCATTGCTATCATAGTCTGGGACTGCATATTCCAGTTCTATCTGCTCGGTTTCTCGCATCATATCATATGCCTCTTGTTTAGTTGTTGACGCACAACCGAAAAGTTGTGATGCTATAATAACCATTGTAATTGTTGGTAAGATTACCCTTTTGATTTTCATGTACTTGCCACTCATTGTATATGTTCCTCCTGTTTTGATAATGAGCGAGGGCATCTGTGCGATGCCCCCTAAACTAAAAAAATGAACAAATTAAAAACTAATTATTTTTATTAAAATGTACTGATATATGCCTATACTGGAATCCCAACTGTCCTTAATCCAAGAACAACAGCAGATTCCACACATGTCTGTAAAGTAGTTGTTGCAATGCATTTAACAATCGGAAGTGCTTTCTTTCCAAACTCTTTACTGACCTCTTTAAACCCTTCAGTGCCTAACCTAATATTTCCTTTCGCACTAATATTTATGTTTTCAAAGATACATGATGAAAAGTCTATTGCATCTGTTGATTCTTCTTCAAAAGTATCTGGGTCAATCTCTATTTCATATTCCAACTCTACAGTTCCATTTATATAGCCCTTGTCTTTTAATACTTCTATTGTCTTACAAACCATTTCAGCAAATTCTACATTTGCCTGATTAGGAAATACATCCTCATTTAATACATCTTCAAAAGATTTGTTATGCTCTTTTGCAAATCTCAAACATTCTTTTACAATGCATAATACCAATAACTCCTGCTCTTTTTCAGATAATTGTGTACCCATAGTTTATCCTCCACTGTTTTCTACTTACTGTATTGAAATATTCGTATTAGTTGCATTTTACTACTTTTAGCAGTATTTAACAACCCATTGTAGCATATAACTAGATAAACTGTGCATATAACTGTGGAGGTCTGGTTATGCTTGAAAATTTAGGGTACAAACTGAAAACTTTGCGTGTTAGAAATCAGCTTTCAAGAAAGCAAGTTGCTGAATTAGTTGGTGTGTCTGTAAGCACCATTGGTTTATATGAAAGTAATGAGCGACTCCCCTCCCTTCCCGTGCTTGTAAAATTGGCTTGTCAATACAAGACCTCTGTAGACTATCTTCTTAATATTGATACAAGCGATAAAAACTCTCTTTCCCTTGATGGATTGACTGATAAACAAATAAAAGCCTTAAAAATGACTGCTGAATGTTTTCGTAATTCTAATTGATATGCTTTAGCAGTTCTAAGCTTGACTTCAGTATCTTTTCTACGATAGATACAGTTCTGATTATGTGTTCATCATCCTCATTCGCTGAGAGTTCAACTTCAAGGAGCTGCAAAATATTCATTGCATCTCTTATCTGCTCCTCTATGTTTTCTTTTAATTCCTGATGTTCCATGAATTTTCCTCCTTTCCCCTTTAGGAGTTGGATGGTAACGCTGGAATATTGGAATTGCAAGGTATTTTTGCAGAGAAAAAGCAGTAGCTTTTGCTGGCTACTGCTTTCTGCTTAATTTAAGATGGTTTCAAATTCGTATGCACCATCTTCTACTGCATATGGTGGTAAGATGTTGGTATTGTCATCTGGAAGTGTTGGATTTAAAAATAGTATGCCATAAACACTTGTTGACTCTGGACTATTCCAATATTTACTGTAATAGTAGCTTGGCTGGGTACAGGTAAACTTGATTGCATATACCGATGTACCTGTGGCTGATTCTGGATTGCTAGTCTTGTAACTCTTTTTAGTTCCTATATACTGTGGTATTGTGAAACTACTTGTTGTGTTTGAAAAGTTATCTATTGTATATTCGAATTTATCTGTGGTGTTTAACTTGTCAAACCATGTATTGTTGTTACCATGGGTGTATATATCTAGTATTCTAGAATCTGCTGCTGTGCTAAACTTAATATTCGAAGCTCCTTTGACACTTACTGTGTAGGTTACTAAATCCTTGTTGGTTACGTTAGTACCTATGGTTGCTGAATTTACTGAGGCTGTTGCACTACTTGGGATTTCTGTACTTCTGGTGCCACTTGATATTTCGAAATTTCCTAAGGTTGTGGTGACTGGAACATCACTTGTCAACTGCATCACTCCTGAGTGCTGTGGTGCTGATAACTGTACTGTCATTTGGAGAACTGGCTCCCAGACTGCATAGAGGGTTGTGTTATCTCTTATGGTGTAATTCTCTGTTCTTTCTTTTATGTTATAAACATCAAAGTTGCTGTCTGGAACTGTGGCATTTGGGTTTAAACTGTATCCTAGGAATCTGTACTGTATTCCATTGGTGTCTGTTTTGGTTAGCTTGTTGTTTATACCTTTATTCGCGCTGATACGATTATTTTTAAAGCCTCCATAGTATGGTTTTATATCGAATGTGTGGCTCAATTCTGAATTATACATTGTGTAATTTAATACTTGATTAGCTGTACTATCATTGAATTTGCCACCATTAAAATTAAAAGTGAGGGTAATTGGTTTTCCCCAGATAGCATATAAATCTAACACTGCTCCATCTGTGTTTTTAAGATTTTTAACTGTCTGTTTATCTGTATATGTCGGTTTCTCTTGGTTTGGTGATGTTCCCCAGCCGATAAACTCATATCCTTTTATATAATTTACACTGTTGTATGTTGTATTATCTGGTCGTGTAAATTTATTTGGTGTGAGTGTTGCTGGCAAATCATAGGTAAATTGCTGTGTA
>ERZ791737.799-NODE-799-length-20312-cov-18.850323_pt1 | contig 20312 bp, 23 predicted proteins | sample MGYA00510042_ERZ791737 | MGnify/ENA primary metagenome ERZ791737 (study PRJEB30046, sample SAMN00791965) | human gut metagenome | study: EMG produced TPA metagenomics assembly of the A metagenome-wide association study of gut microbiota in type 2... | reverse complement strand
GAGTCCTGATAGGACTGTGGTAGAAAAAACACTTCCGCTATTTTGTATTGCGTGGAAATAATAGTATCTTTGCTTCATAACCAAGAGCTTAGTGGCAACTTATGTTGTCGCCGAGCTCTTTTTTTATGCAGTTGTCCGACAATCCTGTGGTTGGAGGTATATTTTAAAGGAAAGAAGTATGAAGAAGGTATTTTATGACAATCGCGTAGCCAAGGTGTTGCTGTGTCTGAGTAGTTGTGACACAATCACTCTCGGCCCGTTCGTGGTTAGTGAACTAAAGGAGTCAGAAATGCGGCAGTATGTTAGGAACCATGAGTGTACGCATGCCCGGCAGTGGATAGAAATGGCCGTTGCATCCGGCATGCTGATCTGGCTGTTAGTGCTCCTATTCGACATCTCAGTATGGTGGTTTCTGTTGGCAGGGATCGTTTTCTATCTGTGGTACGGCGCTGAGTGGCTGGTTCGGCTGTTCATCCTGCGGGATTCCAAGAAGGCATACAAGGCTGTTTCCTTCGAGCGCGAAGCCTACGACAACGAGTACAATCCGAATTATCTGGAGAACTCCCAATATTTCGCCTGGATAAAATATCTGTGGAAATAAAAAATCCCGCCCTGCTCATCACGAGTAAGACGGGTAGAATCAACAAAAAAAATGGGTTTCCCCAAATCAAGAGGCACAAATGTAGTACTAATATTTTATATAAGGTAAGAAAATGGATTGGATTTTAGGAATCATCGCAACATCGTTAGGTGGTCTGAATATCTTTCAGATAATCTATTTCAGAACGCAGAGAGATAAACTCCGGGCAGAAGCGGATGATGCTACGATTGGAGCAAAGAAGAAGGATATTGATTTGCAGCAAGATCAATACGACTATCTACTGAGCAAGCTATCGAAGTATCAGGAGGATTACTTCGCTTTACTGGATAAGGTACAGAGCGAGGCTCGAAACCATAGCGAGGTGATAAACACCAAGTGCAACGAGATTTCAGAGCTGAAAAGCAAAATTGTGTATTACAAGGGGCTTCGATGCTATAAGAGTGATTGCTCAGGACGTATCGGGCAGAACCCGAAAGATAAGGAGGAAAAGAAATGAAGTATTTTACAATCGCGGAATTGGTAAAGTCTGAAACAGCCGACCGCTTGCGCATTGACAATCGATGCAAACAAGAACATGTAGCCAACTTGACTGCATTAGTAGATAATGTGCTTGATCCGTTGCGGGAGGCTTATGGCAAACCTATACGGGTAAACAGCGGCTTCCGTTGTCCCGCTCTGAATAAAGCCGTAAAGGGAAGTGTTACCAGTGACCATATAACTGGACGGGCTGCGGATATCACCGGAGGAAGCCCTGCAGAAAATAAGAGACTATTCTATATGATCCAGTCACTCGGTCTTCCCTTTGACCAGTTAATTGACGAAAAAAACTTCGCTTGGGTGCATGTCAGTTACCGAGGGGATGCTAATCGTAAACAAGTGCTTGCCTTATGAATACACATCCTATAAACGAGCAGCTTTCATGCTCTATGAAATATTTTGCTTGGGATTCTGAGAAAAATCGGAAAGCTTGGGAAGAGTATATGCTGCGTCAGAAGTATTTGAAGATACGCCGTCTTTTTATTATTGGACTTCTTGCGCTTGCAGTTATGGGGATTACTCTATCGCTGGCCGGGTGTGCCACTCCAAAGAACACAGACCGAGATACACAGATTGACTACTCAGGAACATTGCAACAGATGCAGTCACGTATGGACTCTCTGCTTGTAAATATGCAGTTAGTGCGTAAAGAGACAAGCGAAAAGCTGTCTAATCTCAAAGTAGAGAACAAGACCGTTTACTTGTCACCGCCTGACAGCACAGGTAAACAATACCCAACTGTTATCAGTGAGACAAAGGCGGATAAAGCGGATAAGGAAACCAATACTACCGATACGAAGCTGAATCTTACTATACAGAGGTTGGTCGAAGAAGTGTCCGACTTGAAGCGGCGGTTAGACCTTGCCTTATCAGAGAAAGAAAAGGCCGTAGAAATGTCTTGGTGGGACTTGCACAAGATAGATGTATATGCTTGTTTGTTTGCGTTGCTCGCTGGATTGATAATATACAAGAAATTAAAGTAGAAGTCACTTATCTTGATAAGTGGTGCCTCGGCTGAAAAGTCGGGGCTTTTTTGTGCCCCAATAAATGAAGTTCTTTTTCCGTTCATTCCCCGTTTTCTGTCGTTCACCCCCTCTTTTATGTCGTTCGCAAAATTCTTTTTGAAATCTGCTGCATATTGCCTATCTTTATCCAACACTTTAAAACTATATAGTATGGCAGAATATGGAAGGGAACAAAGGAATCAGCTGAGTAGGGCGATTGCTAGTAACAGTCAACACAATAAGCAATTAAAAAGGTTTGCTGATAATCGTACTGCTTTGACAATTAGGGGTAAAGTAGAAAATAATACATGCAATGATATTTGCTTTCAAAATAAACTTGTAGCACAATTAGCAACTAGGTTATCAAATCCTGTAGTTTTTGCTGGTTCTGCATATGAACTTGAGCAATTAATACTGCAATGGGCGGTACCACGCGGGACACGTGTTGCAGCAACTCAAACTGATTCTGCAGGGCATCATTATCGAGTGCGGTTTAGAAATGATAATGGTCCTGCTATAACTATTGGTCAAGCTGATAGTTGGGTACAAATAGGGATATCACATTACGTTGATAGCGATAGCTCCCCAAGTAGTACCGAAGGTAGTGGATAGCAATAAGCTGTCTTTTCCTTATGCTCTTTTCAATATAGCTTCATCTGTTGAGACTTTCTTCATAAAATCGTTCCTAATAACATAGGCGTCCATCTGATCTGCATTATACGGTTTCAATAAAGACGCTATTTCTTCCTTCGACAAGTCAGGTTTCAGCCATTTTTCTTCATCTTCGGGAGATAGTATTGCCGGCATCCTATGTTTTGTATTGTGTATGTAATCTGTAAGAGGGTTTGCATCGGTAGTTATGATTGAGAATGTGGAATGTTCTTCCCCGGTTTCTTTATCAATCCATGTATCATATATACCGGCCATTGAGAAAATAGGCTCATCTTTCAGGTAAATGTAGTAGGGTATCTTCTTGCTTCCTTCATGCCGCCATTCAAAGTAACCTGTTGATGGTACTATACAGCGTTTCTTGATAATCGGCTCCCGAAAGGAAGGTTTCTCAAAGATTGTGTCAGCGCGCGCGTTGAGCGTCATTCTCTTGATTTCATCTGCATCTTCCTCTGTTTTCACCCAGAAAGGTATCAACCCCCAATTGAATACTTGCACTTCGTCCGAGGTCGTGATAACTGGATATTTTGGGAAATTGAAAGCATTCACATGATACTGCTCGTTAAGAATATCTTGATATATTTCAACGATATCTGACTTGCGTCCGTAGCGAGCTGCCAGTTTGATGGCTTTTGCTGACATGGAATTGTGGAAACACATATTACTTACAATTTACGGTTATAATTTCATCGATATCAGTAGTATAACGTTTGGAGAGCTGTTCTTGTTTAAGTTTCCAGTCTCTTCCTGAACCTTGTACTGCCAGCTTTATAAGGTGTTGATATTTGCTGTTTACTTTATCAATTGCTTGCATCAACTTCTCCCGCTTCTCGCGGTTTACAGTGTCAAAAAGTCCAAGTTGGGCACTTGTTCCTATCTCAGTGATGATGACACCTGCTTTCTTGTATTGATATTCCTGTATAAAGATGTTCTTTAACCCCTCAAGGGCGTAGTGAACAATTTCCAGTGTATCCGAAGTAGGAACCGGAAGTTGAATAACGGTATTCTTCCAGTATTGGGGAAGGTCTTCTCGGAAGTTATTAGTATGTATGAATACCATGAGCGACAGGGCATAAGACTTCTGTTGCCGAAGTTTCCGGGCACACGTAGACGCATACGTTGCAATAGCTTCAGACATCGTTTCCATATCTTCTACCATTCTGCCGAAGCTTCGCGAGGTGCATATTTGCTTTTTGGCTGGTGGTGCAGTTTCCATGTCAATACATGATATTCCGCGAAGTTCTTTCCAAGTTCTTTCACCGACTACTGTCAAGTTCTTGCGTACCCATGAGCCAGGTAATTCTGTAAAATCAAAGGCTGTTTTAATGCCCTGTTTTTCAAGTTTGACGGCTTGCCGGCGACCGATGCCCCATACATCGCCAATATCGAACAGCCTTAAAGCCTTTTCTCGCTTTTCGTCTGTATCGATGATACAAACACGATTATATGCAGGGTATTTCTTCGCGAACTTGTTAGCCATTTTTGCGAGGGTCTTAGTAGGGGCAATCCCTAAGCTTACGGGGATGCCGGTACCTTTATACACCTTGTTCACTATATCAGTGCCAATGTCTTGTAGATTGGGGACACCGTCTAAGTTTATAAAAGCTTCGTCAATGGAATAGATTTCAATTTCTGGAGCCAAAGATGTGAGAATTGCCATTACCCGAGCGGACATGTCACCGTAAAGTGTGTAGTTAGAAGAAAAGACAGCTATACCATACTTTATGATTTCATCTTTGATTTGGAATACCGGTACTCCCATCTTTATACCTAATGCCTTGGCTTCGTTGGATCGTGCAATAACACATCCGTCGTTATTTGATAATATGACAACTGGTTTCCCGTTGAGTGATGGGTTGAATACCCGTTCGCAGGAAGCGTAAAAGTTGTTGCAGTCCAACAATCCAAACATTATCTTTTCCTCCGGTTTTTCTTGATTGTATAGGTTACTATTCCCCATACTATAAATTCATTATCTTTGGTTACTTTTATCAAGGGATAGTCCGGGTTTGACGGAACCAGCCAAGCAGCATCCGGTTCTAATCTCACTCGTTTTACGGTAAACTCCCCGTCTATAAAACATACGGCTAAATCATTATCCAATAATTCAAGCGATTTATCTATGACAAGTATATCTCCTTCCTCTATCCCTTCGTCTTTCATGGAATCACCGACCACACGGCCGTAGAAAGTACTGGCCGGATGTTTGATTAGCTCTTTGTTCAAGTCTATAGCTTGCTCCATATAATCCTGAGCAGGACTTGGAAATCCGGCACGAATACCTTCGTCTGCATATTGTAGCGGAAGACTGGTAGAAACATCTATGCTATGTATTTCTATATTCTTCATTTGAACGTATAAACAAAGAGAACCATATCAAGTTGCTTACATTTGTGATTTTTATGAAAGCTAAAAAGATGTTCTCATTTGCGTTGAATAATTATATCTGAGGTAGAATAGGTTATATAGGTAGAGAATTTGTGAAAGGGGTAGTTTATCCAGCTGCCCCTCTCTTTTACTAATTACTTAATTTCAAGAACGACAAGTGCCTCGTGAGGCTTACCTTTCTGATATTGGTAAACATAGCACTCAATCATCTCTCCTTTGTAGGATTGTAGTTTCCCATTTAAGTACTCTTTTACTTCTTTTTTGTTGTTGAAGTAGATGTTTCTTTCTTCGTAAACCGGTTCATCACCCCACCATACCTGTAATGAGCATGAGCAATTTTTAATAATTCTGTCCATAATATTATTTTTATGTAGATGCGACATTGCTTCTACAAAACATAACCAAAAAAGTGTCGGACAATTTATAAAAAATTGCATTTGAAAATCCCTAAATCTTCAGTTTAGCGGTAGTTCACTAAGTATGATAACTCAAATAGGGCGTAATTCATTATCTACTTTGTATGGTTCACATCCAAATGCCGCGCACATAAGGACAAAACGTTCTTTAACTCCCATATTGGTATATCTATCTACTGCACCACTATTCTTCGCATGAAGTCCCGCGGCATATTTATTAACTTGCACCTTGTTCATCAAATCGACATGAGTTTTACGAGCGAGTTTGCTGCTTGCAACTTCATAGATCGATTTATATTCGTTAGTCCCCAATGCCGTACTGAATATTGCTACTTTCCGGCTTATCTCACAGTATTCAAGTAATTTTTTTATCTGATAATTATATCCAGTTTCACCATTACCATCAGGATAATAGGGGAGTAAGGCATTATTTGGTAGTTCATCCTTGTACTTCATAATAATATCATAGGCAATTCTAATTATAGGAGTTTTTATCTCGGTACGTATAAGTCCATCCTTGTGTGTTTTCTGGGGCAGATAATGAATATAAGGTATTCCTTCTTCAACGCCTATATTGTCAAAGGTAAGCCGCCTAAAGTCTCCAACACGGCAACCGAAGCAGCATTGTACTATAAATATATCTTTTACCCGTTGCAATGCTTTAGGACAATCTTTAGTCAAGACTGCATTAAATTCTGCTTTAGTCAGGAAAATAGGTTCATCGTATTGCTGCTTTATTATAGCCTCTTTTTCCTTTCCTATTTTGCGGAATGGAGATACAGGGATCACATCATTACTCTCGAGCTCTACCATGAATGCTTGAAGTAACAAAAGCTTTTCAGCAATTGTATTTTGGCTCCTTTCCTTTGATGGTATATTCCGTTTGTTCATTTCTGTATATAGTTCGGGATATTTTTCGACCAAGGTATATTCTTTACGCAAAAACTCACGGAACTTTAGAATATACTCCTTATTGAATTCATCAACCGGTAATCCATCAATTCCGTTGATGATGAAGAATCTCGTCAATTCTCGTATGACTACATCGTAATGCTTCTTTCTACCGGGACCTATTACACCTGTATTTAGCCATCCGTCAACATACTGTCGGAATATACTGCACATGGATTCTTTCCGTTTCTCTTCAACAATATACTTTTGTGGGTTGTGAAATTTGTCGATTAATAAAACCAAATCTTCTTTTGTCGCATTTTTGCTGGTTTCAATGAAATTAATGATTGTTGTAGTTAGATTTGCCAATGCGATGCTGGCTTCTAACATGTTTTTTCGTGTTCCTTTTCCATCTTCCAATCGTGGAAGAGTAATGGCGCCATTTTTGAACCTATTTGGATATACAAATATACCGGATTTCACCCTTATTCTTATATCTCTATTAATATTGATCCGAAAAAGGATTTCACTTTTACCGGAATCATTAATCAACGATGATAGAGTTATATTTATCTTTGCCATATGAAATATTTTAGTCCGCATGATAAGCATGTGCGGACAAACCATTTGTTTTTTGTCCGCAAATATGCGATTTAATAAAATCTTATGCAATATAATACAATTATAAAGTTTTAAAACAACTTATTTCACAATGGATTAGCATATTAATTGATTTCTATTGATTTTATATATTTAATCGCAACGGAATCACAAGTAAAAGCCGCAAATGTTTGATTTTCAAATACGTGCGGCTTTCTTGTTTCTGAAATTCTACCATATCTGCACCACTGACGAAACGCATCATCTGTTGCATCGAAACAGACCGTCTGTTTCAGCCTAACGCATTATCTGTTTGCCCCGAATACATCATCTATTTCGCTTTACCTATAAATACTTTACACTGTTTACGTAAAGTAACACTTGTTACGGCTATACTAAAAACCTCAAAAAAAGTAAAAAGGTTTTGCTTCTATGTCATAGTAAGCTAACTTTGGGAATCAACTTTTAAATTAATTAAAGCATATGAAAAAATTAATCTTATCTATTGCACTGTGTTGTGCAGCCACAAGTTTTTTTGCGCAGAATGCTGACCCTGCCCAATTGGTCAACGAAGGTAAAGCGGCTCTTGAAGCCAAAAACTACCAGGAAGCCTATACCAAATTTAGTACTTATTTGACACAAACGAACAATCAAGATTCTGTAATTGCATATAACTGTGGCGTTTGTGCCGATAAGATTAAGCAGCCGGCAGAGGCTTTGAAATATTTCGATATCGCCGTACAGAAAAAGTATAATCTGGCTAATGCATACATAGGCAAAGCCGGTGCATTGAAAGACTTGAAGAAAAACGATGAGTACGTTGCTACTTTGAAGGAAGGCCTGGAAGCAGTGCCCGGCAACAAGACTCTGACAAAATTGTATGCCACTTATTATGTAAACCAAGGTATTATGGCACAAAAGGCCAAGAAGGTTGATGCAGCAGAGGAAGCTTACAAACAAGCAATCGCCATTCAGCCCGACAATGTAAATGCTCTCAACAGCTTGGGTTCTCTTTATTATGCCCAGGGCGCCAATACTCTAAAGACTGATGCTGAAAAGGCTAAAGTAGAGTTTAAGGAAGCCAAAGGATATTTGGATAAGCTCATTCCGCTGCTCTCTGCCGACAAGCCGGCTCAAAAGAAAATGATGGATAATGCAAAGACAATGCTGGATTTCATCAACAATCAATTGAAATAAGAATTAAAGCATAGCAAGAAAAGAGGCAGATATCTCAATCGGATATCTGCCTCTCTTTTTTAGGTATGTTCCCTTTATTTGGTTCTTCTCAATACAACTGCAGTACGTGCAGGAATATAGAGCTTCAGCCATTCTTTCTTTTCATTCTTATACAACGGATCGTGGATTGTGAAATGCTTGATCGTATCGTCCGTCAGTCCATTGCCACCGTATGCCGGATTGTCCGTGTTCAGAATTACTTCATAGGAACCGGCAGGAACCAGGAAGCCATAATCCGTGAAGGATTGTTTGGGGTTGAAGTTGAATACGAACACTAAATCCTTACGCATATATGCCAGTATTTGGTCGCCATCATTGTGCCATATTTCCTGAACCGGAGTGTTTTGGAAACTCTTTACACTCTTCACTACTTCCAGCATGGCAGCATCAAAATCGCCCATGTAGTGGTATGCCAGGTTCTGATTGTCTACCAAGTCCCATTGACGGCGGGCATATTTGCACGACCAGCCGTTACCTTCGCGCGGGAAGTCAATCCATTCCGGATGCCCGAATTCGTTGCCCATGAAGTTGAGGTAGCCGCCGTTGATGGTAGTGGCCGTCAGCAGGCGTATCATCTTGTGGAGGGCGATACCGCGGTTTACCACGTAATTCTCGTCTCCCTTCTGCATGTGCCAGTACATGTCGGCGTCAATCAGACGGAAAATGATAGTCTTGTCGCCTACCAGGGCCTGGTCATGGCTTTCGGCATAGGAGATTGTCTTTTCATCCTTCCGTCGGTTGGTCACTTCCCAGAACATGCTGGACGGCTTCCAGTCTTCGTCAATCTTTTCTTTGATGGTCTTGATCCAGTAATCGGGGATATTCATGGCCATGCGATAATCGAATCCATAGCCACCGTCTTCGTATTTGGCTGCCAGTCCCGGCATGCCCGATACTTCTTCGGCAATGGTGATGGCTTTCGGATTAACCTGGTGGATTACACGGTTGGCAAGCGTCAGGTAGCAGATGGCGTTATCGTCCTGATGACCGTTGAAATAGTCTCCGTAGTTGCAGAATGCTTCGCCCAGCCCGTGGCTGTAATACAGCATGGAAGTTACGCCATCGAAGCGGAAGCCGTCGAAGTGATACTCTTCCAGCCAGAACTTGCAGTTGGACAGCAGGAAGTGGATTACTTCATTCTTACCATAATCAAAGCAGAGTGAATCCCATGCCGGATGCTCGCGACGTCCGCCGGGGTAGAAGTATTGGTTAGGGTCACCGGCAAAGTTACCCAAGCCTTCTACTTCGTTCTTTACGGCATGCGAATGAACGATGTCCATGATAACGGCGATGCCCATGCTGTGAGCGGTGTCGATCAGTTCTTTCAGTTCTTCCGGAGTGCCGAAGCGGGAAGATGCTGCAAAGAAACTGGATACGTGATAGCCGAAGCTACCGTAGTACGGATGCTCCTGGATGGCCATAATCTGTATGCAGTTGTAGCCTTCTTTGGCTATGCGGGGAAGAACCTTTTCCTGGAATTCCCTGTAGCTTCCCACCTTTTCTTCCTGCTGTGCCATGCCGATGTGGCATTCGTAGATCAGCAGTGGATCGATGGACGGCTTGAAGGCACGTTTCTTCATTTTGTACGGCTTCTCCGGTGCCCATACTTGTGCACTGAATATCTTGGTCTGTTCATCTTGCACTACGCGGGTGGCCCATGCAGGGATGCGTTCGCCCTGGCCGCCATCCCAGTGTACCATCAGCTTGTACAGGTCTTCGTGTTTGATGGCATCGGCAGGGAGTTTTATTTCCCAGATGCCATCTGCTTTACGCTTCAGGCTGTATTTCTTTTCTTCTTTCCAGCCGTTGAAAGTGCCGACAAGGAAGATTTGGGTAGCATTGGGCGCCCATTCGCGGAAAGTCCAGCCGTCGTTCGTGCGGTGCAGGCCGAAGTATAGGTAACCGGATGCAAAATCCGACAGAGTTTGTTTCCCTTTGTTGGTCAATTCGGCTTCCTTTTCTACGGCATGCTGATGACGTCCGTTGATGGCATCGGCAAACGGCTCCAGCCATGGGTCATTTTTAATCAAATTCAATGTTTCCATAAAGGATGAGTTTTGGGTAATTTGATATATTTATGCTTTTACTTTTACAATCACTTTCTTTACACCTTCGGGGGTGATGCCGGGGGCGTGTCCGTCTTGTGGGAAGAAGATGGCAAACATGCCGGGCTTCACTGCAATATAGTCCTCGGCCAATCCTTCGAAGAAAGTGATGTCTTTCGCTTCATTGTAAGGAGCATCGGCAGGCACGCAGTCTTTGGCGGCTGTGTATCCCATTACTTCCGTACCGGACAGGGGAATCTGAATGTCAATAAAATCTCTGTGAGTTTCCAGCTTGGCATCTTCCTTCGCCTTGGGGTTTGTTTGTGCTACATTGACCAGCAAATCTTTGCCTTTCAGTTCTGTTTTACCAATTTCCAAAGCGTTCAGATCGTTCGATTTCAAGAAAGCGATGGCCTCGGCGAACAGAGGATTCAGCGAAGCATATTTTTCTATGTTTTCAAGTCTGTCTACTACCATAAATCAAATGTTTTAAGTTAGTTATAATATAGGTAAATTATTCAAAGTCGTCTATTGTGTAGTTCATGAAATCGGAGAAACGCTTCATTTGCTTGAAGATGTCGTCTATGCGATCCAGGAAATCGGGAGCGAGGAAGAAGTTGTCCGGCTGATTGCAGGCAACGGTATATTCCTTGCATTGCAGGTACTTCAAGTACGGAAAATCTTTAGGAAAGCCTTTCGGGGCTGTTTTCAGGAAGTTATCTCCGATAACAGGGAAGTATTGTTTGAAAGCAGGATCTTCCACAATGCCCCGGAACTCGTCGATATTGTCGTACACAGCTTGCCGTATTGCTTTCAGTATCGGGGAAGGCAGGCAATAGCTTCCTCCTGCCAGCAGGCAGTTTCCCGGTTCCAGGTGCACGTAGTAGCCGCAGTGGTCGGACTTCTTTCCTTTGGCGTTGATGTAGCCTCCGAGGTGCGTCTTGTAGGGAGTCTTGTCTTCCGAGAAACGTGTGTCGCGATAGATGCGGTAGGTACAGTCTTTGGCCTCTACACCACGGATGCTTTCGTCGAACAGAGAGATTCGGGAGATAATGACGGTGAGCAAGTTCTCAAACTCGTTACGGGCTGCTTCATATTGTTCCCGATGTGCGTTGAACCATTCACGGTTGTTGTTTGCGGACAGTTCTTTTAAAAATTGAAATATAACTGGAATATTCATATCATAATTCTTTCCTAATCATTTGCCAAAATTACGATAATTTTTCTAACAAACGGCATAGATGGGCAAAAAAAAGCATCGGCTCTGGTAAACCGATGCTCCTTACACATTTATCAATCAAACAGACGCTTCTGTTTTTGATGTACTTACTTATCACAAGCGGGTACGTCTTTTAATTAATCTTATATCTAATACTATGAAAAACACATCTATATAACACGACAAATTCAGATTTTGTTCACGCAGATGGAAATAACTTTAGTAATTGTTATATCTTTGCGAGAAAATATGTGAAATATGGCTGAATATAAATATGATGAAGAAAGCGTTAAAGCGCTGATGGAGTGGGCGAGAACCGCATCTTTCCCCCAGGAACTGAGATTGAGTGAAGCTGAGAATATTGTGGATGTAAATCGATATGTAGAGGCTAATTTGAGTGATATAGAGGCGCACTATCCGGATGCATTCTATAATGCGGCGATAACAAGACTGTATAGGTTGCGGGAAAAGATAGAGTGATAAATTGCCTGTTTTATCACTCTATCCTATTTATTGTCCTTATAGCTTTACCTTCAAAATCTTCCCGCTGTATCCTTCTACCGAGACTTCGGTAGCTTTGTAGGGAAGCAGGCTGATTGTTTCTTTCTTTCCACTGAGCAGGTCTGTGGCTTCATACTTATCCATCTGCGGTATTTGCAGGAAGTTGAAGGCATGAGACGGGATGTTGATGGCAAGATCGACGGATATGTGGTCGAAGTTTACAACAATCAGCAATAAGTCCCTTCCGCACTGGCGCAAGAACGTATATTGCTTGTTTTCATTGAAGCGCCATCCGTTCACGTTGGCATACATCAGATCGAAGAAAGCGCCTTGGGCGATTGCTTTTTCTTTATTACAGAGTGTCAGTACCCGTTGGTAAATATTGTACAGGTGCTTTTGGTCCTCGGTCAGCATCTTGCCGTCAAACTTGCCGCCATTGCGCCAACGGCGGATCGTGTCTACACTCCAATAGTCAAAGATCGTGGTACGTCCGTCTCTGCCGCTGAAGCCTTCGCTGTCCATGCCCAGTTCGCCAAATTCTTGTCCAAAGTAGATCATCATCGGATTTGTGTTCATGCAAGCCGATACGATAAGTGCGGGGATTGCTTTACGCGGATTGCCGGCAAAGAAATCGGATGCGATACGCTGTTCGTCATGATTTTCCAGAAAGTTCAGCATGCGCTTTTCGATACCTCCCAGGTTCTGCCAGGAGCGGCTTATGGCTGTTGCCGACTCGTAGCCGCAGACGATGGCACGCAGGGTGTCATAAAGTCCCACTTTGTCATATAGATAGTCGAATTTGCCTCGGAAGAGGTAGTTCTTGTATTCGTTGGGATTATAAACCTCGGCAATGAACAGCAGCGAAGGATATTGTGCTTTGACCTGTGGAACAGCCCATTCCCAGAACTCAACGGGTACCATTTCTGCCATGTCGCAACGGAAACCGTCTATCTCTTTGCTTGCCCAGAACAGCATGATGTCCAGCATTTTGGTCCATGTGTCGGGGATGGGGTTGAAGTGGCAGGTGCCGCCATTCTGATAATCCACACCGTAATTCAGTTTTACTGTTTCGTACCAGTCGGTAATGTTGGGATAGGCATCAAAGCGGTTGTTGCCGGTAGCCTTGGCGGGGAATTCCTTGTAGAATTCGGAGGCGGAGCCTTTCATGTCGAACTGGCCGTGCAGTTCCGATTGCGGGATATAGTAAAAATTGTTGTACGGACTGAATGCATAATTGGTATCATCGTTGGCTCCCAGCTGCGAAGTTCCGTCGGGTTGGGAGTCCGAATGATATTGGCGTGCCACGTGGTTGGGTACAAAGTCGATGATAACCTTCAGGCCGCTGCGATGGGTGCGCTGCACCAGGTTCTCGAATTCCTTCATGCGCTCCGGTACGTCTTTGGCCAGGTCGGGGTCTACATCGTAATAATCTTTGATGGCATAGGGCGAGCCGGCTTTTCCCTTCACGATGGCGGGATGGCTGGGACTGATATTGTAGCGGCGGTAATCGGTCTGTGTGGCATGCTCTATGATGCCGGTGTACCAGATATGCGTTGCTCCGAGTTTCTTTATTTCCCCTAATGCTTTGGCGGTGAAATCCGCCATTTTACCGCATCCGTTCTCGGTGATATCTCCGTTGTTGATGCAGTGGTTATTGTTGTTTCCGAATAATCGGGTGAACACTTGATAGATAATCAGTTTATTTTCGTCGTTCATTTCTTTTCTATGTTAGATTAGAGAGATGGTTAATTCTTATTCTTATTTTTCCTGGTCTTTCCAGATGGTGCCTTTTTCTATTTGCAGGCGTTCCAGTATGTCGTTGGCGGCATTGTAACCTTGCATGAATATTTCTTCGGCTTTCTCCAGTTCCGTGTTACTGTATCCTTCCAGGTTATAGGGCTCTACCAGCAGATCGGCTTTTTCGCGTTCGGGAAATGCGTTGGAGCGGAACATGAAGTTGTAGGAGCGCAGGGCAATGCTGACGATATTCATTTTATAGTCGGTGGCCAGTAACGGGCTGACGTTCACCGCTACAACTTTCTGGCATACGCGGCGGATTGTAGTCACCGGCAGGTTCATCAGCAAACCGCCATCTACGTAATGGGTGTTTTCTATCTTGACCGGGGCAAACAATACAGGCATACAACATGAGGCGGCTATGCGCTCGGCAATGTCTCCTTTGTGGAAGTGTGTCAGGCGGCCATGATCAAGGTCGGTGGCGGTAACGATGAGGGGGATCTTCAGTTCTTCCAGTCTTTTGGCTTTCAGGTTGCTTCTCAGGAAGTCAATAAATTCGCATAAATCGAACAGACCGACTTTGGGGATGACGAGTTTGGTGAGGTCTTGGAACTTGTGTCCTGCAAAGTACTCGAGTACCTGGTGTGGTTCGTTGCCGTCGGCATAAAATACTCCGGCGAGTGCACCTGCACTGACGCCGGAGAGTATGTTGGGTTTAATATCATGTTCCAATAAGGATTGCATTACTCCTAAATGGGCGAAGCCTTTGATAAAGCCCCCGCTCAATGCAAAACCTACCGGATATTTGTTTGTGAACCAATTGTTCGTTGTTACCTCCATGTTAAAAATACACTATATTATTCGGCACGAAATTAATGATTTTATCGTAGCGAAAAAGGAAAATGGAGGAAAAATGTTCAAAAGGGGAAAGAAAAACTTAGAAGCCGAAATCATCAACCTCTACCTCTTCCTTCTTCTCCTCTACAAAAGGATGTGCCTCTTGCTGCACTTCGTTTCCTTCGATGTGTACCGCGCGGAAAGGCCGGGCAGGGCAGATGTACTCGCAGCCGCCGCATCCCACACAGATGTCCGTGTTGACGTGAGGAATCGTGAGTCCGTCTTTGTAAGGCACCATAGCGATGGCTTGCGTAGGGCAGTGCTCCGAACAAGCGCCGCAGCTCGTTCCGTCGGTGTAGACGATGCAGTTTTCTTCAAAGAACACTACTTTTCCCATCTGCGTCAGGTGCTTCTGTTCTACAGTCAGCGGCTTGATGGCACCATTGGGGCAGACGTCGCCACATACTGTACAGTCATAGTTGCAGAAGCCTTTCTCAAAGTACATCATAGGCTGCATCACGCCTTCCAGTCCATACTCCATAAAGGCAGGTTTCAACACATGCGAAGGACATTTGCTTACACACAGATGGCACGACGTACAATGTGCTTGCAGATGTGCCTGGCTGATAGATCCCGGAGGTGTTATCGGAGTCAGTCGCTTGTCGCTCTTCTTTCCGGAAGCTGTGGCAAGTGCGTCCTGAGCTTGCGCCATCACCTTCGGTGCGGCGGCAGCCGTCGTCAGGCCTGCCAACAGAAAGCGGCGTTTGGAAAGATCCGATGCCGAAGGCTGTTCTTCCTTTTCCTGTCCTTTCTTCTTTTTCAGCGTAGCCGCGGGCAGCGAATAGACCAACGCACCTTCCTTACAACTGCCCAGGCAGTCGAAGCAATCTACACAACGGGTATAGTCTATCTTCTGATTCTTACTGTCTATACAAGAAGCCTTGCACTTGGTGCCGCATATCATGCAATGCGTACATTTATTCTCGTCGATGCGTATCTTGAACAGCGAAAAGCGGCTGACGAATCCCAACAGTGTGCCCACCGGACACATCGTGTTGCACCACGTCCGTCCGTGCTTCCAAGCCAGGAAGCCGATAAGCAGGAACGTGACCAGTCCGATCACAAAAGAAGAAATACTGATTATGGAAGCATCCACCTGATAGAACGTATAATTCCCGAACCGGGAGAAGACGGATTCCAGCAGATTATTTCCCGCCATATACACCGGTTTGAATACATTGGTCACCATGCGCCCGAAGGCACTGTATGGTTCCAGCAGTCCCAGCACCACGGTGAAACCGCAAAGAAAAGCCAGCACAGTAACCGCCAGCACCGCCCATCTTAACACATTTTTGGCAGGCGAGAAGCGGAAGCGTTTCTTCTTCTTTGCCGTCTTCTTCGAAATCCAGTTCACCACATCCTGAAACACGCCCATCGGACAAATCACCGAGCAGTAGATGCGCCCCAGCACCAGTGTCAGCGCAATCAGTGCAACAAGTATGACGAGGCTGAGCGACATCAGTGCCGGTACAAACTGAAGATGTGCCAGTACGTGGAATTTATTGGGCAGTATTCCTGCAAAGTCCAAAAAGTAGAACGTTATCAGTCCGAAGAAAAGGACTGATAACGCGATTCTTATTTTTTTCAACATAATCCTTTCGTATTAAATCTTAATACGTTTGATGTTCAGTTTATTCAGATCCATCGTTCCCAGTTTCAGTGCCTGACCGTTGGCAAGATGCCCCACAGTGTCGAGCGGCATTTCGCGTACCTGGTTGAAGAACTTTGCCGCAGCCGTATCTACTGCTACGATGTCTTGCGAAACGAACAAACCTTTTGTCAGTGTCACGTCCGATGCCGAACGGCCGCGCGGACCGTTGGTCTGCATGATGCGGTAAGCATCTACAACGTTGAGCACCGCCTTCTTCTGCAACGTACAGATGTCGGCAATGCACTGTTGCAAGTCGTTCTGATGGAAGAAACCGCGGTCCCACACAATGCCCATGTGGTTCTTCATGGACATGGTCAGGTTGGCGCCTCCATGATTCTTCAGAATGGGAACGTTGATCCATACGTCGCTGTCCAGAATGGCTTCGTGTACTTTGGCACTCTTCATCTTCTTGCCTTGCGGCAGATCCACCTTGCGGTAGTAACTTTCCAGATGGGCGGGCATCACCTTGGCACCCGCAGCTTTGGCGGCGGCTTCGATACCGCTGTTTTTGTAGCACTTCTGCCAGTCGTCGCAGGTGTGGTCAAAGACGGTCACCTCTTTGGCACCGGCTGCAAAGCATTGCTTCACGATTTCGGCCACCAGTTTGGGGTTGGTGTTACCTGCCAGTTCCGGCACTTTGTCCCAACCGATATTGGGCTTCACAGCTACTTTCTGTCCCGGTTTCACGAAGGCCTTCATTCCTCCCAGTTCGGCAATGGCGCGGCGGAACATTTCTTCCGGTTCACCGCCCATCACGGCTACCATATCTACTTTATCACCGCCGGCATTGATAAATGTCTGAGCCAGTACGTCCATTGCTTTTGAATGTTGTACGGTTACGGCTGCTCCGGCTACTGCCAATGTTTTTAAAAAGTCTCTTCTCTCCATAAATATCGCTTCCTGTTTAATTTTAGTTTTTCAATTTCAAATTCTCACACTATCCAGGGGAACTTAAAGCATGCTTCGTCAAACAGAGCATAATCGGCAGTGCCGTTCACGGCGAAAGTCTTAATCATCCGCGCCTCTTTCAGCAATTCGCGCGCCAACTGTATGGTAGAGCCGGTCTTGATGCGGTCGTCTACCAACAGAATGCTTTTTCCCTTGAAGTCAAAGTCAACCGGAGCCAGCAGCCGGGGTGCATCATATTTGGGGTGCTGGTATTCGTCTCTGAGGTTGATACGCAGCAGATGCACTTCTTTTTGCAGGCGTTGGTTGATGATGCCTGCCGGAACGATTCCACCATTGGCAATGGCCACGATGATATCAAAATCATCGTGGAACTTGATGGTGCGGAAGCGTTCCAGCACTTCTTCCATTGTTTTAGCCATGTGATGTACCGATTTAGATTTTAGCGATTGCTTTCAGTACGGCATAGCCGCCGAACCATTGGATCAGCATGCCCGGAATGCCCATACGGAAGTCCTGCACAGCCAGGAAGAAATCGCCGTACAAAGCCCATTCAAAGGCAGTGCCGATGATCTGATAGGAGAGGACTACGCCCAGCAATGCCAGCAGAGAGATGTTCTTGGCATAGCGTGCAGCCACGGCAGCGGCTCCAGCCAGCAATCCCGATTTGATGAGTATGACGGGCAGTACGGCAGCGGTAGGCATTGCAAAGAGCAGATGGTTGATGACCGGAGACAGTATGGCCGTCAGCAGTCCCACGCGGAAGCCGTATTTATAGGCAGCTATCAGTGTAAAGAAATAAATAGGCAACAGTGTCGGCCCGCCCGCAGGCACCAAGTGGCAGAGTTGAGGCAAAGCGATGTTTCCTACAACAAACAAGAGGGCAAACAGATACGTCTTCACGTTGCCGAAAGGCAAAGAATAAAGTTTAGCAGATGTTTTCATTTGTATACTATTAAAGTGGTTAATGATAAATTCATTTAAGTTTAGACTATTGAAACCGGGAAAGGTTTAAACCTTCACCAAATCATATTCTATTGTTCCCAGTCCTATCTTCTCGGCGTGGCGCAGTCCTGTCAGCCAGTCGGTGTCGGGGTGCATCAGATGGAACTTGTCGCAGCCGCATAGGTCGTCGTGCCCATGCGCTTCGGAAAGGCGGTTGCTGCTGTGCAGTACCGGTGCCTGGGTCACCATATCGGCACAAGCTTTGTCCAGAGCCACGGGGTCGGCCGAGGCCAGGATGCCGAGGTCGGGGATGATGGCGGCGTCGTTGTGGTTCCAGCAATCACACTCAGGCGATACGTTCATAATGAAGCTGATGTGGAAATGGGGCTTTCCTTTCAGTACGGCAAGGGTGTACTCTGCAATTTTGTAGTTCAGGCGTTCGGAGGTGTCTTCGGCTCCCATCACTGCGCCGTCGTATTGACAAAGGGCGACACATTGGCCGCAACCCACACACTTTTTGTAATCAATTTTTGCCTTCCGGTTGGCATCCAGGTGCACGGCATCGTGGGCGCAGTGTTTTACGCAGATGTTACAGCCGATGCAATGCTCCGTGTCTATCTTGGGTTGCGAGGCGGAGTGCAGTTCCAGTTTTCCGCCTACGCTGGCACAGCCCATTCCCAGGTTTTTCAGTGCGCCGCCAAAGCCCGCCTGTTCGTGACCTTTGAAGTGGTTCATGCTGATGATGACATCGGCGTCGGCAATGGCAGCTCCGATTTTGGGTGCCTTGCAGTACTCGCCGTTCAAGGGGATTTCGCGGTAGTCGGTGCCTTTCAGTCCGTCGCCGATGATGACCTGGCATTGTGCGGATATGGGGTTGAATCCGTTCTCCATTGCACTTTGCAGATGGTCTACGGCGTTGGCACGTCGGCCGGAGTACAGTGTGTTACAGTCCGTCAGGAAGGGCTTTGCGCCGAGGCTGCGGAGCAGGTTTGCCATGCGGGCGGCGTAGTTGGGGCGGAGGTATGCCAGGTTTCCCGGCTCTCCGAAGTGAATCTTGATGGCAGCAAAGCTGTCTTTCAAGGGGAGTTGCTCTATACCGGCCCGCTTCAGCAGACGTTCCATCTTGTCCAGCAGGTTGGAAGTGGGGGAGGTACGCAAATCCGAGTAATATACTTTTGCTTTTTCCATAATTTGAATGATAGTTTCCTGCAAAAATAACAGATATAATTTAAAATTATAGGAATATAGCTAAAAAAAGTAGGGAAACCCCTTGCGATTAATAGGGGGAAAAGGGCAGGCATATCCGTTATTCTGCATATCTTTGTCGCAATCATTAAAACTAAAGTAAGATGAAAGTAATCAGACAAACTATTATGTGGCTGGCCATCGCGGCAGGATGCGCAAGCTGTTCCAGCCTTTTCTACGATGCCAAGACGGATGTGTTGCAAAGTATCCATAAAGGAATGAGTAAGCAGGAAGTTACCAAACTGCTGGGTGCGCCCCAGTTGCGCCGCTTCGACCCGGAGCTGGAAGAGTGGGAGTACTCCAAATACTTGTCGAACAGCGGCAATACCACTATCATCGTGACCTTTGATGGCGACAAAGTGTATTCGCTCGATTCGTTCAATACTCCGCAGCCGCCTGTTGCAGTTGCTCCGCCGGAGGTGATCGTTACTACTCCGGGACATGCACACAACCGCGGGATGCGTACGGCAGACTTCCAGAACCTCTACGACAAAGTGAAATCCCGTCCTTTCAAGGACGACCAGTTCAAGTTGATGGCGGCCGTTGCCGATAACACCAGTCTGAGCTGCGGGCAGTGTGCCACCCTGATGTCTCTCTATCCTTTCGATGACGAAAAGATGAGGGTACTGGGGATGTTCGCTCCCCGCATTGCCGACCGGGAGAATTATGAGGAGATACTCGACGTGATTACTTCGTTGTTCAAGAAGGATGATGCGAAGAGGATGCTGAAGGTGAAGTGATTTCTTAAGTTCTCCATAGGCTGCATTACAGTTTTCCTCCCGCCCCGTGCATAAAACAAGTGCACGGGGCGGGATGTTTTTTTA
>ERZ791737.795-NODE-795-length-20403-cov-10.500098_pt1 | contig 20403 bp, 16 predicted proteins | sample MGYA00510042_ERZ791737 | MGnify/ENA primary metagenome ERZ791737 (study PRJEB30046, sample SAMN00791965) | human gut metagenome | study: EMG produced TPA metagenomics assembly of the A metagenome-wide association study of gut microbiota in type 2... | reverse complement strand
CAAGGTCAAAGGACGCTCACTCTCCTCTTTGCCCCATCCTTCCAACGGACGAAGTTCATAAGATCCTTGCGCCCAACGTTCATAATACGCCATCGTTCCTTCAGGCATTGTGAAGCTAGTCTGCTCACCGACGATATGCAAGAAAAGCCCGTTTGTCATTTCCGGAAAATGATAGCGGAAAGCAACTCCTTCATTATAGGCGCGAACTATGATATTCATAAAGTAATTCTTACGCTTATCATAACCACCGTCCTGATTGCCATTTCCTTCTCCCTTCTTGAGTTTCAAAGTCATCTCATTGTAGCAATCACGTACTTCCGCACGTTCGCCATATACAGGCTTCCATCTCTCGTCCGTCTTTTGATGTTCAGTCTCTGTCAACTTCAGATTCTCACACCAAAAATGACAAGTATCATTCGGTATACCCAACGCCGATTCAAATAACTGATTTTCAATCAGAACACCCAGTTTACTTTCTTCAATTACCGGACGATTCTTATAAGTCAAGGTATAATACATTTGTGCATTATCCTCTCCCACCGCACGTTGATAAAAGGTAAAACGATAAGCTCCATCAGGAGACGTCAGTTCCTGACGGGTTTCTGTCATCACATCTTGCGCTTTTACCAATGCCGGTATCACCAACAACAAAAGCAAAATTCTTTTCTTCATTCTATTTACGTTCATGTTTATTCATCTTTCCTAATTATATACGAACGAGGAAGAAATTATACTCAAATGTTTATTGCCTGAAAAGCTTATTCCATCTGTTCCCTATAAAAAGTAGGTGTCATTCCTGTCACCCTTTTAAAAATGCGGTTAAAATGTACAGGTGATTCAAATCCGCAAGTAGCACTGATTTGAGATATATTCATCATACTACTATTCAATAGTTTACAAGCATATCCGATACGCATATCAAGTACATACTCTTTAAATGTCTTTCCTGTGTTTTCTTTAAAGTATCGGCAGAAAGCGGCAGGGTTCATCGCTGTATAAGAAGCAATTTCATCCAGACCGATAGACTCGGTATAATGTTTATTCAAATAGGCAATCACCTTTTCCATTCTTTCATTACGCATAATCGAAGGGGACGGAGTATAATGAGAAGTAGTCAGATATTTCTTATGATTGCTGGTAGCCATCATCTGTAGAAGTGAAAGCAACAGGATGATTTGATCCGCTCCTTTGGCAGAAGGAATTTGTTCCAATAACTTAATGATTTTCCCCGAACGGGTAATTGTGAATTTAATTCCTCTGCAAGCATCCTCCAATAAATTCCTGATAGGAATAAACTGGGAGTATTGAGAAATAGAATAATGCATAAAATCTTTCTCAAACTGAATATTGACTCCTCTTACTTTCAGTTCGGATTTTTCTTCATTATCAGATTCTTCCCCGTCGTCCGGTGGACTTTGCATACTATGAGGCAGTTCGGAACCGAAAAGAATCAAATCACCTTTTGAATAGGAGATAATGCTGTCACCCACCAGACAATCCCCCTCTCCCTTCTCCACATAAATAATTTCATACTCACTATGAAAATGCCACGGATACGTGAAACGTGGATATTCATAAAAGCGGGCACGGACGGGATTAGAAGTCGTAATAGTCAACTTCTCATTCATTATCTTCCTCATAAATCTCCTTTCTAAACTACTTTTGCAAAGATAGGTAAATATCTTGCAAAAATACGCATCATAGCATGTATAAAAACCCGCTATTTTTGCATCCATTCATAAAAACATTTGATAGAAACCATGAACGAATTATTTAGTATTGCCGGTAAAGTTGCTGTTATTACCGGAGCAGGTGGTGTACTGGGCGGAAATATTGCCCAACACTTTGTACAGCAGGGAGCAAAAGTAGTAGCTATTGACATTCGTCAGGAACAACTGGACAACCGCGTGACTGAACTTAAGCAATACGGTGACGATGTAATCGGTATCATCGGTAATGTACTTGACATCGCCAGCCTGGAGAAAGTAGCCGAAGAAGTCGTAGCCAAATGGGGACAGATCGATATTCTATTGAACATTGCCGGTGGCAATATGCCGGGAGCCACTCTCGAACCGGATCAGCACTTCTATGATATGGACATCTCTTGCTGGGAAAAAGTGACTAACCTGAATATGAATGGGACAGTCTATCCGTCTATGATATTCGGTAAGGTAATGGCAAAACAGAAAAAAGGATGCATCATCAATGTATCTTCTATGGCTGCTTATAGCGCTATCACCCGTGTACCGGGATATTCGGCCGCTAAAACGGCAGTAGCCAACTTCACCCAATGGCTGGCAAGCGAAATGGCACTGAAATACGGTGATGGTATCCGTGTAAATGCTATCGCTCCGGGATTCTTTATCGGTGACCAAAACCGTCGTGTACTTATCAACCCGGATGGTTCATTGACCGACAGAAGTAAAAAGGTGTTAGCCAAAACTCCGATGAATCGTTTCGGCGATATCAAAGAATTGAACGGTGCTGTACAATTCCTGTGCAGTGAAGCCGCTAGTTTCGTAACGGGAGCTATGTTGCCTATCGATGGTGGTTTCAGTGCATTCAGCGGCGTTTAATATTTAATCTTTTAATTTATTCAAACGTTATGATGGAAAAAACATGGAGATGGTTCGGCAAGAAAGATAAAATCACCTTGCCGATGCTCCGTCAGATAGGTGTTGAAGGAATCGTCACTGCATTACACGAGGTACCGAACGGAGAGATTTGGACAGTAGAAGCCATCAACGATTTAAAATCGTATATTGAATCGTATGGGTTGCGCTGGTCGGTCGTGGAAAGCCTTCCGGTTTGTGAGGCAATCAAGTATGCGGGTACGGAACATGAACAGTTGATTGAAAATTATAAAGTAAGTCTTGCCAACTTGGGTAAATGCGGAGTGAAAACAGTCTGTTACAACTTCATGCCGGTAATCGACTGGATACGTACGGATTTACAGTACCCTTGGCCGGACGGTACCAGTTCGCTTTACTACGACCGTATTCGTTTCGCTTACTTCGACATCAAAATACTGGAACGTGAAGGAGCTGAAAAAGACTACACAGAAGAAGAACTGCATAAAGTTGCCGAACTGGACAAAGTGATTACAGAGACCGAAAAGAATAATTTGATTGATACTATTATCGTCAAGACACAAGGATTTGTGAACGGTAATATCAAAGAAGGAGATAAAAACCCGGTTGCTATATTCAAACGTCTGTTAGGTTTATATAAAGACATAGACCGGGACGCTTTACGAGAGAATATGTGTTACTTCCTTTCTGCAATTATGCCTGTATGCGATGAATATGGTATCAATATGTGTGTACACCCGGATGATCCTCCATTCCAGGTTCTCGGCCTACCCCGTATTGTCACCAATGAAGAAGATATAGCCTGGTTTCTGAATGCCGTAGACAATCCGCATAATGGGCTGACTTTCTGTGCAGGTTCTCTTAGCGCAGGCGCACATAATGATACTCGTGAATTGGCAAAGAAGTTTGCAGGAAGAACCCATTTCGTTCATCTACGCAGTACAGAGGCCATGCCGGGAGGAAACTTCATCGAAAGTTCTCATCTATCAGGAAGAGGACATCTGATTGATCTCATCCGCATTTTCGAAAATGAGAATCCGGGACTTCCTATGCGCGTAGATCATGGACGATTGATGCTCGGAGATGAAAATAAAGGCTACAATGCCGGTTATTCTTTCCACGGACGTATGCTGGCTTTAGCACAGGTAGAAGGAATGATGGCTGTGGTGGATGATGAGAAACAACATAAGATAGAGTTTTAATCTTATTTTTCATCAATATACTTTGAAATACAGGAAAGGAGCTTTACTTTTGTGAAGAAATAAAAAAGAAGAATATTATGAAAGCAAAAATGACGAAGCTCTGTCTACTATTTATTCTATTATGCTCCCTTCCCGTATTTTATTCATGCAGCGACGAAGCTGACGCTTTTTACCTATATGAATATTGGGAAGTAATGTTCGACCCGGAACCTCCTATTAGTGAAGCCAGTTTGTCAATCACGGGAGGAACAAAGTTGGGAATTAAAGGTGGCGTAGCTCCTTATACAGCAGAAATAGCCGATGAGCAAATTGCTACAGCTTATGTGGACGAAAACAATGATATTCAGATCAGCTCTATAAAACTGGGCAACACGTCATTGATGGTAAAAGACGCTGATGGAAGAATCATAAAAATAGGACTAAAGGTCGTTAACGGCAAACAATCTTTTTCAGTGAATTCTGTGGAAGCAAGAATCACAGGAATAGATGAAAGTCTGTTGGATGAACAACAAAAAGAAAAACTAGAAGCGGTCATAAAAAAGATAAAGGATGAAGCGGGTATACAAGCTACAGGAAGAATAGTTTTCTCTTATGACCAAAAAAGTAGTGGTAAAGTGACAATTGTTACTAGTAAAGATAATACTCCGAAAATAGAAGGAAGCTTCTCCCGCTCCACATCAGAGTCAGGCACTACATTCCAAATTACAATCAATGGTAAAGAGTATGACTGCAAATTTAAACTTCCCGAACGTTCCGATACTTCAAAGAGTATCACCACACGAGACCTTGGCCCGATTCCTTATTGGTTAGTGGAAGATGTAACTGAAGATTATAAATCAGATGTGACCGACCTATTCGGAATAAATGTCACCTCCCTGAAAATAGAACGCATTTATATAGGTTCATTCACTCCTTTACGATAGGTTGTAAACGCCATTTTTTTTTCGCAAACACTACAAGCTAATATGAAGTAATGATTTCCTATGTAGGAACTAGAGTTTCCAGCCATAGACTGAAGTTTCTCAATACAAAATCTAACCGTCACAACAATAAAAAGGGGATGCCGTTACATTTAGCGACTCCCCTGTTCTTATATTTGCATGGATGAAAGCTTTCATCCGGAAAGATTCATTATTTATTTTCCTGAAATGCTTGGAAATCCGGTATACGTTTTACGTTCGCCCCTTTCATCACACCTCTTTTGATAGCTTCATTCGTATCGGTGATTTCTTTCTTCACACGTTTATAGTATTCTTTTGTCAAGCCTTTCTCGATTGCTTCCGATTCTGTTACAGCCCACAAATACTGGTAATCCATCAACATCAGATCTGGAGCAACAATTTTAAAGAAAATACTATCCCCCTCAAACTTCTCACGCAAATCACCTAAATAAATAGTATTTGCCGGATTTACCTCTTGAGCGTTTGCGTTCCCTTTCGAACTACTACCTCCACAAGAAGCCAACAACAAACTCCGACCAATGAAATAAAAACTAATACTTTCATATAATATCAATTAAAAATTAAATGTCTGCGATACAATAATCACTAGACGAACTATCAGATAAATAAATTGATGCAAAAGTAACAAATTATATTACAATCTGATGACCTTTCATTATTCTTTTTTTTCTCATGCTCTTATACATTATATTCCGAATGATCCATGTTCTTTCTGCAATTTTGTGATATGCTTGATGAACATATCAAAGTTGAAAGACTTCAAGCATTTCAAAACAAAGATAATAATTAGCAGACAAAATCGAATTAAATCAGATAGATACATCTGGAATTAAATACTGCCAAATATGATATATTGGATGATTTTAACAGTATTTTGATTCACCCCTACATTATGATAGGTGAATAATAGGATTCCTGCTTTGCTGCAATCATAGCTTTCATCTAGTCCAGTTCTTCAGCAATATAAGTAATACCAGGATGCGCAAAATGAATGAATACTAAATCATCTAATATTTCATCTGATAGCATATCTATTACCTTTAACAGTATCAAAAGCAATTCGGTCATCAGCAAGCACTTTGACCATCGCATCGGAAACTTTTAGATTCTTCGCACCCGGATATTTAATCACATACTCCGCACCGAAATTGGACAAAATTTCAATAGAAGTGATTTTCCCCTCTTTCCAAGTTACATCTACTTCAAAGTTTCCTCTTGCCTTCATTCTCCTAAACGCACCGTCTTTCCAGACATCAGGCAAAGCGGGAAACAACTCAATGTATCCTTCCAACTGTCCCCTACCTGCTTGTCACCACTTGTCGAAGTAGGATAGCCCGTCAGGGTAATACTCCCGTTTGAAAGTAATTCCATCTTCTTTATAAAGCACTAGATGAATGACATTGTCGATATCCTGTGTACGAGTATAATCAGAATAGGCAGGTTCGGAAGTAACCGGATTTATCAGAAACGACTTCTGCTATAACGAAACCACTGTTTTATCCCCGCTATAAATCACTATCCTGTTTACGTCCTCAGTATTTTGTATATCTATCCCTCTATCATCATCAACCAACACAATGCGCAACTCCCGACTCTGTATCATACCCTCAAACTCACCTTTACGTTCACCAATAGTTAATATCCTGTCTTTATCATTCCACTTTAAAGATATAGTAGCGAATTTACCTTGTTCATAATTATAATTATCTCCCTCATCCTCATAAATTACAAATTCACCATCAGCACCCGAATAAACTCTGATTTCCCAAGGAGCATCCGGCTTTTCTGATGAATATTGTTGCTGAGGTCCCATAGGAACAATAGCACCTGCCCGTACAAAAACTGGAATCCGGTCTATCGGAGCATCTGCCGTTATAATATTTCCCCCTTGATACTTCTTTCCTGTATAAAAATCAATCCAATCTGCATTTTGGGGAAGATAAACCAAACGAGTTTTACTTACATTTAATAGTTCTTTCGAATCAGCATCATAATACATCGGTTTCGTTACCGGACAAACCATAAAAGCAGGACCAAACATAAACTGATCTTTAAGATTGTACACATTCGGATCCTCTCTGAAGTCAAACACTAAAGAACGAGTCATTGTATAATCCTTTTGTGTGATCATTGCAGCTATCGAATAGGTATAAGGCAATAAACGGTAACGTAAATGAATCTGTTTCAGTATACTATCATAAAAAGGTTCACCAGACTTTCCAAATACCCAAGGTTCACGCGGAAAATCAGTTCCGTGACTTCTGAACAAAGGAAGCCACTGACAAAACTGGAGATTTCTAACATAAAATTCACGGTATCCCAAATCTTCGGGTCCCCTCTGAAAATCTCCTTTCCAAAACCAAGCTTGACCATTATCTCTGACAAAAAATGCCCCCGCGTCAATCGTCCAATAAGGAGAACCGGTAACCATGTAATTCAGCCCGGAAGGAATCTGCTGTGCAAAATCCGCCCATGTTGCTTTAGTATCACCATTCCATACAAACGTTCCATATCTTTGTTGACCGGCATAAGTGGAACGGGTAAGGTTTACAACCCTCTTGGCATTCGTTGTCAATCGTTGATTCTCATAAATTCCCCGTGAATGATATAACGAAAAAGTATTAGCCCGAAGAGCTCCCAACAGTTCATTTAACCCCTTGGTATTCATCTCGTACCGTGCCTGAGGATTATTAGCTATCGAATTAGCTTTCGGAATCCAGTCTCCGTCTACAGGTTCAGAACCATCACACCACCAAGCATCCACTCCTTGGGAGAATAAATTCTTATTCACATACTTATCCCAATACATCTTTCGGGCAGAAGGATTATATGCGTCATATATACCACGTCCCAGCACATAACCTTTCGCTCCCATTTCAACTCCCTCATTTCCACTTGCAGAAGGCCATATAGATAACATAAAATGTGCATGCTTCTCATGAACTGCCTTAATCATTGCTTGAGGATCCGGATAAGCATCTTTACGAAATTCCTTATGTCCCCACCATTTCGGATTCCAATAATTCCAGTCTTGAACAATTACATCCAACGGAATATTTTCCAAACGGAAACGTGTAACAACACTATCCAACGTATATTGATCGGGATATCTCTCCTTTGACTGTACATAACCAAATATATATTTAGGCATCATAGCTACTTTGCCGGTCAATCCTCTATATTGACTTACAATCTGATCTATTTCCGGTCCATACATAAAATAGTAGTCAATCTCATTAACGGCATTCATCTGCATAAAGCTACCCTCCTTATCATCATGAAAAATCAAGGTAGATCCAACATCAAAAAGTAACCCATAGCCTTTCGAAGACATTAATACTGGAATTGTCGCTTTCAGATTATGCTGATACAAATATTGCATAGTACCACGCAAATTCATATAGTCTTCCTGATGAGAACCTAAACCATATAAAGCTTCATCATCTTGCCATTCAAACTGTTGCCTGGCTTTCCATGCATTGCCAACTATTTTTTTGGAAGCTATTTCTGTAACAATTAAATCCCCATTCGCAGTTTTTTCCACTTTATTTTTATTATCATCAAACTCTGTTTTCTCAATCGCTATTTTTTCCGTCAAGCGAGGTTGAATCATGTTTTCCTTCAATAGTGTCTTTCCATCTGATGATTTATACTGAATCGCACCTGTAATCTTATTAATTTCCAGTGTCAACAGCTTTGACCTTACAAACACGACATTCTCTTTTTCCGTCAATTTAAATGGGACTGTTTTTTCTTTGCGAGACGGCAGACATACAATCGTTCCATTATCTTTCAGTTCCCCTTCAGGTACATATTGCACCCGAACAACTGCTTGATTAATAAATTCAATCTTCAACTGTTGTTTCTGACTATTCATCAATATCCCATTTTTCTCTTTTTTAATCGTAAACCGACTCGTATTGACTAAAGCATTTTGGGCTAAAACATATCCCGTAAACAGGGTCAGACAAACTACAAATAACAAATTTTTCTTCATGGCTTAATCACCTTATATATTTATTCTATTCCGTTTTTATAAAAGTTATTCCTTCCGTATGCGGACCAACATAAAAACAAGCCATATCTGCTGTTTTATACCATTTCGGTTTATCCGGCATTTCGTCATAAATCAACTCCCCATTAATAGAGAGATTTTCAAAACGGATATTTTTTACTTGACGTTCCTCGTTATACCCTTCAATTATTGACAATTCCGCATTATCTCCAGTATATGATATATTTTTAAATAAAACGTCTTCAATCCCCCTCCCAGGAGATGTACAATATTTTTCATTAAAGAAAATACGCAAATTAACAATCTGCCCTTGCCTGAAATTCTCTATTCTGATATTTTCAAAACGCACTTTACGCACCAAATTATTATCACCTGCATTTATAGCCAGACATCCCTGATAATTCACTTGTTTCTCCTTATGATCCAATATATCAATATTTACATAATTCAGATTTTCCAAAATTTCCGGTTCTTTAGTATTACCATGAAGGCCTATGAATATAGGATGAGCTACGTCAGCCCAAAGAGTAGAATTCTGCATAGTTATATTTTGACACCCTCCCACAAAACCAAGACGGGTTCCATAAACTGTGGTACAATCGTCCGAAGTACGACAAAAGACACCATCAAACAAAATATTAGTACTTGCAAATACATTCATTCCATCTCCCCATCCATAATAACTAATACACTTCACATTACGAATTGTAACATTGTCCGAACCGCCAGTAGAACATTGTGTAGCCACAATGCCTTCTACATATACGTTCTGAGAGTTTGCTATTTTAATGCCTCCTTTCACTGTATAATCAATGATTCCTCTACCTATCAGCTTTACATCGTGCACATTGTCTATGACAACACGCCCCATCAAAAGAGCTCCTCCTGCCAAATAAACAGTCTTTCCAGAAGGAACTCTCAGTTCTCCATTTTCAAAAAAATGTATCCCAGGAGCATAATAAAGTAAATCCGAATCATTTTTATCCGGCACAGACTCTTCAATCGGATTAGCAAACAAATGCAAATTATGAAAAATATCTCCATTTACCTCTATCGATAGATTACCAGGACAACTTAAAGAAAATACAATTGTATTATTCTCTATTTGAAATGGTATGTTATATGAAAGAGGACGAACTCTTGCCGTCTTTACATCTCCCCGGTTATAAGTTACCGCTATTTCTACAACTCCGGAGAAATCAAAAGTTGTCATTGAAGCATTTTCTACATTATGCTTAGTATTCCTGACTTCGTCAACCTTAATTAGATACGTAGACAACGGAACCCATCCTCCTCCCTTTTGACGAACGCGAACTGTAAAATCATCGTTCAATTCTGTGCCCTGGGGAGCGGCATATGTTCTCAAAGTTTCCTTCACAGAAGCTAAAATACTATTCAATATGCATATACAAAACAATAATAAAAACCAAAATCTTTTCTTCATATAATATTCCTACAACAAATTACCACTAAATATCCTACTAAAAAAGAATATATGGGTTGATATTCAAAAGATACCAGCCCATATTTATAAATAGTCATGCTTTTATCTCGGATACATTAATGTACCATATCCTAACAAGTCGAAAACTCCCCCGCTTTCTCCTGTCTGCGCTCCTCCTTCCGGACGCATCTGGTTTACTCCCAACAAAGTATATTTTATCCATTGAGGTTCCACGCTTTTTACTCTCGTATAATGCCAATAGAGCACTTCATACATCGGGCGTGTTGACCCTCTACTATCTGCACTAATTTGAGTATGTAACCCGTGATAACCATTATATTCCACAAAAGGAACATCCAGCATCGCCACGTTATATTTGGCTACATATTCTGATGCTTTTAAAATAACATTATTGTTATAACCAAAAAAATCATCTCCTTGATTGTAAGTCATTTGAGCTATAACTCCTAACAGACCTATCACTAATGTAGAGTGTCCCTGGTCACGTCCGCTTTCTTGAATCTGTGCCAACCCCGCATTATCACCGTCAAAGACATGAACTATTGTTCTCTTCAGGCAGCCATTACCGTCACCATTTAATAAGTACTCAACAGCTTCATTATATATGTCACGACGATCTGACAAAATACCGATTGACAACATAGATGCCAGATTTGCCAGTCCCCAATTTGCCCAGTAATTCAAAACATGCGCTCCATGATGTCTTACAAGAAAATCATGGTTAGCCACATAAAAAACATCTACCATCCACTGCTGATATGCCTTAAATTTATCAGCCTCCCAACTAGGATAATCACGCATAAGTTCTCCGGCATTAGCAAACTGATAACCATATAATCCGGCAGCTAATGACAGGTTGGAGTCACCATTAATAGATTTACAGGTTGCAGCCCATGCATTCAGAATATTAATAGATGCCTGTGCGTATTTTTCATCACCTGTTACTTTCCAAGCCAAAGCATAATGATACGCAGCATGAGCCTGATTAGCCGCATTATTATAATTATCAGGTTCCGTTTCCCATTCAGTTCCCCCTCCTCTGATAAGCTTTACTGTTGGATTAGGTATAACAGTGGTATTAGGAAGATTATCCCTTTCAGTGAGCATTGCAGCTGGAACGGATGCCTGAAAATGATTGTTTTCGAGCAATTTATTCCACCCATCAATCCAAGGAGACTCACCGCTCGCCACTTTTTCTTTTACACGTATCAAATCTTCTGCACTATGCAAACCTCCCGGATGAATCATTGCTACACTCTCATCCTTTATTACAATGTTATGAGGAATATCTTCCTCACCATTATCTATAACCCAATTTCTTTTTATCGGATCAATATCATCACCACAAGCTGTTGTCAATGACAATAAACTAATGAACACCAAATAATATATTTTTTTCATATTTACTCATTTTACAAATTAAAACTATTCTCCTGCATAAACTAATTTGAGTTCAGTTACTTTAAAGCAAGAACCTTTTGCCAAATTAGCTGTAAAACCAAGACAAATTTCTGTTATTTCTGTCAAATTAAAAGGAATAGACGTGGTCGCAACAGGATCATTCTTACTATGTGCTACAAATTTCCAAAAGATATCACCATTATCAGTAGACAAATCATTCGGATTTGGCAATTCAGTCTTATTCTTACTAATCGCAACATAAGGGTTGCCTTTCACTACTACCTCTCCATAAGTAATGTCTAATCTATATGCTCCTTTGGGCAAGGTAACAACCTGATACATTTTACCATTATTTATAGATGTTGTGATTGCATTACCATCGTTGTTCCAACCAGCCTGCATAACCAATGCCGTTCCTTCACCTTGCTCATTTAAGTTCAAACCGCCAGTAGGCACCGTACACCATGTCTTATCCGCATATCGGTTAAAGAGATTTTTCACAGCGTCATTTACAATCCAATCAGCAGGTTCTGCTATACCACCAGGTATATCACTTTGTTGTCCTTCCTCGAATTCCTTATGAGTAAACGGATACTTATAATTTTTCAACACATACGCTGATATATCCGTTTCAGCTTCCAATACATTCAATTCATCCGTAGAAGTAGAAGACAATTCATCCTTTACTACAGTAACTTTACCACCAACAAACCCTGTAGGAACAATCGCCACTATCTTCCCATTCTCACAAGATTCAATAGAAGTAGCAATTACATCACCAAATTTCACTGTTACAACATCAGGATCATCTCCAAAACCCGTACCAGAAATTGTCACTTTATCTCCAACAAATGCCAAACTTCCACTTAACACATTATCTGACTTTACAGCTGTGACAGTAGGCTTCTCCAACAAAGTAATTTTTAATGTATTCTTTGCTGCTTTTCCTTTTATCTGTAATTTAACATCAAATTCTCCAAATGTTGTAGTTTCGGGAGCGACAGCCTTTATCTCTTCATTCGTACACGAATTTATTATAAAAGCTACCTCTTCATCGTCTATTATACAATACAACTTCACATCTTCTTTTACTGTTCCAAAATTTTCACCCACAAGTGTAATTTCGGCATTCCCCGTCACTCGTGCAGGTGATATTTCCCTCATTTCAGGATCCGGAACAACTGTAAAAGACCAATCTGTCGTTACGAGTTTCATCTTATTCGCTTCAATAGTTAAGGGACCACTAGTAGCATATTCAGGAACTTTTACAACTAATTTAGTATCTTCACAAGTGAGTAATTCTACCGGCTCTTCCATACCTGTAAAAAACACTTTCACTAAATCTTTTGCGGCTCCAAAGTTAGCTCCTTCAATAGTTACTTCTGTTCCGGCATACCCCCGCAGAGGTGATATATTAGAAACCGATAAAACAGGATTTTCATTTGTCAAACGTACGATTTCCGTATCATCATCGCAAGAAATAACTAGCAATGAAAACAACAAAGGTAATATTAAATATATTTTTCTCATCTGTTTCTTTATTTTTATTCAGACTGAGCAATACAAGCACGTACTGCTCAATCTTCATTTCATGATTATAATAATTCTAACTTTAATTCCGTAGCCCTAAACCAACCATTAGCAGTCAAAGAGCAAACAAATCCAAGAGCAACATCCGTACTTTCCTCCGTTAGTTCAAACTCGAACTGTACAGAAGAAGGTGTCCTATTCTCCCCTTCAAACAAATGAAAACCTTTAACTGATTCATTGTCCACAATATTAGTAACATCAGGCAACTCATTTCCTGCCGCAACTGCCACATAAAGTGTACTGGTTTTCGCTCCGTACTCCTTCAGATTTACTGTCAAACGATATTTTCCTTTCGGTAATGTCGTTGTCTGATAAAGTTTTCCATTCGTAAAGTTGTTTGCTCCCCATCCGGCCTGCAATATTAAATTATCACTACTTAATCCAGCAACTTTTTCTGAAGCACCAGTATTCTGCATACTACGTGCAGCATCATTTACAATCCAGTCAGCCGGTAAATAAATTCCAGGAGCAGTGCCCAGTTGCGCATCCGTCATGTTAGGATCTATCTTGAATGGCTGTCTGTAGTTCTTCAAATAAGCAATCGAAACATCTCCTTTGGCAAACGGATTCAAAGCTGCCCCTGCCACTACTTCAAAACCATTCACGACAATAACGACCTCTCCCGTAGGAAAATTTTCAGGAGCAACTGTTTGAATTTCTGTTTCAGACCACTTGGTCACTTCTGCATTAACACCACCGAACTTCACGAGAACATCTTCTTTTGCCGTACCAAAACCTGTACCTTTGATTGTCACCGTTTCTCCCGGATTAATAATAGTAGTACCACTCACTGTCAGCATTTCAGAAACAATAGGCGAAGGCCAAATTTCATAATTTCCCACAGTTACCGAATTAGTCCATACCTGCAAAGTTATATCACCATTCATTGCTCCTTCAGGAACTTCCACTACCACGCAATTATTATTGCAAGACAATACATTATCCACAAGTATTCCTCCGAAAGAAACTTTTATCGCTTCTGTACGATCACCGAAATTATGCCCCAATATTGCCACACGCGACTTCACATAACCTGCCGCAGGCGAATACCCCGACACTTCGGGAGCAGGATATACATACTGTTTGATATTACTGTCTTTTTCACAATTAGTAAAGACTACTGTTCCCAAAGCCAGCAGGCAGCAACTTATGGTTTTTATAAATAAACGCTTCATAATCTTATCCTTTTTAAATAATTAATCAATATCCCGGATTCTGTTTCAAATTCGGATTCAAATCAATCTGTGTTTGAGGGATAGGCCACAAATAATGTTTCTTCATGAAAGAATGGTTGGCAGCACTACTGATTACCACACAATTCAAAACACCGTCTCCTGTCTGTACTTTTTCTTCTCCCCAAACAAAAGTATTCACTGCATAACGCCCTGTGGGAGTACCGTCCGCTGATTTAAAATCAGTCTCATAACCGTCACCACCTACAACCATACCACAACGTGAAGTATTCAGTGCCTCTTCCGCAATTCCCCAACGTTTCAAATCATCGAAACGAGCACCCTCCATATAAAGTTCTATTGCACGTTCACGACGGATCTCTTCCAGCATGTCCAGGTCATTATCTTCAACCAGTTTATTTGTCAAGGCAGCTACACCCGCGCGAGCACGTAATTCATTAATTCCGGCCAATTGTGCATCAGTGACTTTACCATGACGCTCATAACAAGCTTCCGCATAATTCAAATAGACTTCTGCCAGACGTAATACCGGATAATTAGCCGATTCATCATTTGCCTTACGATAAGTCGGATAATTGTAAGCCTTGAATTTTGTACAGTCATAACCGGCCAGTCCTTTGTCCAATGTCACCGAACCCGGTGTAGGCTCCGTCCCACCATTAATATAATTCATCAGACGATAATCACGATTCTTAAATTCATCTCCGGTTTTATGATATCCCTGAAACAGATCGGATTTGTCAATAGGTTTACCGTCCGTACAAAGGAACATATCAATCAATTTACGGCTCGGAATCATTGACATTACAGTATGACTCAAATTAACTCCACCTGTTCTTAGATTAATATCATAAACACCATAGAGGATAAATTCCTTATTACTACTTTTAGTCAGTCCCGCCGGGTTGCTTCCTGCATCTTCAAGGTTAAACAAATATAAGTTGCTTTGATTCTTTATCTTCTCGTTACTGTTATAATTCCATATTTGATACCCGCCTCTTTTTATCACATCCTCACACAAGGTAATAGCCTCATCCAGAAATTCATTCACCTGATCTCTGACAGGACCGGTAGATCCCGAAAAATCGGTTGACGTTCCGTTATATTTTCTCCAAGTCGCTTCATAGAGCAGCACGCGGGCTTTAAAGGCTTCGGCAGCCCATTTGCTGACACGTCCCTTATCAGCATCCGAAATATTCTGTTCCATAGGAAGAGCTGCTATCGCATTCGTCAGATCCGAAAGAATCAAATCTACAATCTCATAACGGCTGTTTCTAAAAGACTTCAGTTCCGGAGAATCTGTATCCATCACAGAAGTAACCACAGGTACACCTCCAAAAGCTTTTAACAACGTAAAATAATTATAGGCTCGAAAAAAAGAAGCTTCTGCCAAATAAGGAGCTATCTCCGACTGACTGCCCGGGTAACTTTTTGCTTTTTCAAACAAAATATTTACAGTACGTATATAACTATAGCATTTATCCCAACGTTCATCTGAAGATGAAACAGTAATCGTTCCACGTCCTACATCGGATGAGCCCAGAAAATTGGAAGCCAAATCCGAAGAAGAATCCATAAAATTATAAATAGAGTATTTGCCATACGGTGTACGCCATCCTAAAAGTTGGTTATAAAAACCGGTAGCATATTCTTTAAAATCCGATGCTTTCTTAAAATACACCACATCCGTTCGTTGATCCTGAGGTTCGAGATCCAGAAACATGTCTGAACAACCAGACAGACCTAGTAACAAACTGGAAAGAATTGTTATATATAATTTTCTCATATCAATCAAATTTACAAAAGTTATAAAATTAGAAACCAACATTTATACCGAACGACCATGTTCTGGAGAACGGATAACCTGAATTCTGCGACATCTCTCCCATTTCCGGATCAAATCCGTCTTTGATACTCGTTGCCTCCCACAAGTCATTACCGGAGAAATAAACACGGACTTTTTCAAGTTTCGCCTTTCTCGTCCATACTTGCGGCAAGGTGTAGCCGACAACTAATGATTTCAAGCGAATATACCGGTTGTTTTGCAACATGAAGTCATTGTTTTCATAATTCCATCTTGAACGTTCCGTATAGACAGTCAAACGTGGAAACTCTGCATTCGGGTTATCTTCTGTCCAGGTCTTTCCCATGAATTTGTAATTCTGATTGGTATATTTGGTAGCAAACGGATAAGACATCCAGCCCTGTCTCATAATCAACTGTTTTCCAACTCCCTGGAACAAGGCGTTAAAGTCAAATCCTTTCCATGAACCGCCAAGCGTAATGCCGAATAGATAATGGGCATTTCCATCTCCCATATAAATTAAGTCACTGGAAGCACCGCCATCGGCAGATATAGAACGGTCTCCACTCATATCCAGACGTTTGATATCACCCGGGCGAAGTTCAGTGCTGCCACCAGCCGGCAGGGCTGCCAATGCTCCCGTACTACCGTATTTCGCATAATAAGCATTCACCTCTTCCTGAGACTGGAAATAACCGTCCGTCTTATACAAGAAGTAAGCATTCAGCGGATAGCCATTCAATGTTTTATTCTTTCCGGCTGCAATCGTATTTGCCCCCTCCAGCTCCATCAACTTGCTGCGTGTATCACTAACGTTCGCCGTAACATAATATGAGAAATCTTTTATACGATCACGCCATGTCAAAGAAACCTCCCATCCTCTTACACGCAAATGACCGCTATTTGTTTTAGGAGCTTTACCTCCTAAAAGGGCAGGATATGAAACCTCGGACAACATACCTTTATTATCTTTGATAAAATAATCCCAATTGAACACCAGGCGGTTATTCAAAAAATTAAGGTCAACACCAATATTCTTCTGTTCTACACGTTCCCATGTTCTTGTCAGGCTGATCAAACCGGAATTGTTCAATGAGGTGGATATTTGGGTCCCGGCAGGTGAGCCCAATACGGTAGTTCCTTGGTTAATAGTTGATACGTAATCATAATTACCCAGTCCGGCGTCATTTCCGGAACTACCATAACTCAAACGTACTTTACCAAAATCCAGACCAATAAAAGAAGATACGGGCTTTATAAAATTCTCTTGTGTAAATACCCAGCCCAAAGAGAAAGAACCGTAATTCTGAAAACGATAACCGTCCGCAAACTTGGAATTACCGTCACGACGTCCCATCAACTCAACCAGGTATTTTTCCGCATAATCATAGTTCACTTTCGCAATATAAGAATAAGTGCCGTTCTGAAACTTTCCGCCACTATTTCCCTGTAATGTACCGTCAGCCAGATTCAAGTCATATACTCCGTCATTCTCAAAGTCCTTGCGTCCGGCGGCCAACTTCTTCACCTGTTTCTTTTCCGCATTGATACCCATCAGAGCAGATATATTATGCACGTCGGCAAATGTCTTGTTATACTTCAACAGAGCGGAATAATATTGATAGAAATAATTCTCGGCAACAGTCAGGTATCCCGGATTATTATGAGCCAGATTCGAAGGATCTGTGGTATTCAATGTCGTTACCGTGGAGTTGACTAGTTGTTGGGCCGGATTCCCGAACCAGTCATAAGTCTGCACCGGAGTCACCCAGCGCTCACGCCTGAATTCCTCATTTTGAAAAGAAGCCATGCCTTCAAAACTAATCCCGTTCCAGATATCAACGATTGCCTTCATATCTATGCGGGTCGTCAATGACTTCTTGATGTCGCGTCCGCCGTCACTTGTTGCGGCAACAGACTGTCGGTCACCCACATTGCCAAAATTGGCATACCACTGTCCATAAGGATTCTTTGCAGGAAAAAAAGGCATGTCATTGCCATACAATGTATTATCCAACCCAACTGAAGGTGACTCCGTGTCTGTATTTACCAGACTCGCCCCTGTCTCCAACCGCACCCACTTGGCTAGTTGATAACCATAATTCAAACGCAAGTTTATCTGCTTCTGTCCGTCATAAGCCGTAGCCAGATTGGCCTGATTGTCGGCATAAGCAGCCGAAATTCGGAAATCGGACTTATCCGTAGCACCGGAAATGCTCAGATTATGCTGATAGGAAAAACGGGTGGCAAACATTTCCTCCAAACGATTAGCATTACCGATAAATATATCTCCGTAATACTGGGTAGGGTAAATACCTTCAATACCCTGAGCCATTCTCTCCATGTTTGCCTGCGAAACCCATGCCCACCAGTCGGGCACTTTTTCTTCCTTATTGGCTGCCAACCACATCTGGGCATATTCCGACATGGAAGGTGAGAATCCCGTGATACCATTGGTATTGAAACGCATGTTGAAGTTATAGTCAACACTCACTTTTCCCTTACCTTTTTTAGTAGTAACCAGAATTACGCCATTGGCAGCTTTCGCACCATAGATAGAGGCGGCACCGTCTTTCAAGACACTGATGCTTTCGATATCATCCGAGTTCATATTCTGAAAGGATTGCCCGTTCAAAGCAGGAACCCCGTCGATAATAACCAACGGATCACCTCCATTGACAGATGTCGCACCACGAATCTGGAATTTCAAGTCTTCATTTCCCGGACGAGCGGATGAACGTGTCACGGCCAATCCAGGCGTCTGTCCCTGCAAAGCCAGACCGACATTGGTTACCGCACGGCTTTCCAATGCCTTGCCGCTCACTTGCTCGATAGAGCCTGTCAATGTAGCTTTCTTTTGGGTTCCGTAACCTACAACGATTACTTCCTCCAATGCATTATTATCTTCTTTCAATATTACCTTTATTTCCGGACTATTGCCAACAGCTACTATCTGCTCCACATATCCGATATAAGTAATCTTCAATTGCTTTGCTCTATCAGACACTCTCAGAGTGAATTTTCCGTCGAGATCTGTAATCACTCCTTCTTGCGAACCCACAACAACGACGTTACAGCCAATCAAAGGTTCGCCATTCTGGTCTGTAACCACTCCTTTGATTGTTCTCCCCGTTTGAGCGACAATCAAGTTCTCTTCTACCCCGGTATTTGCCCTTAGCAAAACACCCGATGAGCCGCCCACTAACATAGCAATAGCTATGGCAACTCCTTTGTTTGACAAAAAACTGGATTTTATTCCCATAATATTAAATTAAAAATTAAAGTTAATATATTCAATATTCTAGCTAACTAACTGCTGTTTTATATAAGAACGTACTTTCCTGCGTGCCAATAACAACTGTCCTTCAATAGTACGTGTAGATAAATTCAATCTGCTGGCAATAACAGGGGTTGTCATTCCATCATAAACAAGTTTATAAATCAGACGCCTTTTATCAGGAAGTGAATTAACCACTTGGTGATGTAATGCCTCCAGTTCGGAAGAAGAGATGTATTCATCAACAGTGTTCCGACCAGCCTCCTGTACATTATATATATAAGACACAAAAATCTCTTTTTTATTGTATATACGTATTTTATCGATGATAAGATTGCGTGCAATGGTATAGAGCAACGAACAAACCGTATCCTTATTTACGAAAGTCCGATATTCCCATAACCGCAAAAAAACATCCTGCGTCAAATCTTCCGCATCGTAAGAATGATAAATGCGAGAAGCAATGTACTTCAAAATACTGTTATAGTACTGAAGGTAACATGCGGAGAAAAAATCATCTGATGTAGTGACATGTTCATTCATAGCGTTCATTTTATCTTTTATTGATGCCACAAAGATAGAATTCTGGCATAATCTAAAATGGTAATGTCGTAACAAAAGCTGCAAATATAGTAACATACTCCCTTATATTTCACAAAACCGCCCATTTCATCGAGAAAATCCGATGTTACAATAGTATAATTATAACATCGGATCATATTAGAACTTTTGGATAAATTCGGAGTAATGAAGAATAAAAATCATTGCTATTAGTTTCAATATTGTTTCTCTTGGTGAAACGTTTTGTTTCTCGGTGTGAAACACTTTGTTTCAATACTTGAAACTAGTTGTTGTACTAAATCCCGCATACGTAATAGCTAAAGTTTGCTATCTGTATGCGGG
>ERZ791737.794-NODE-794-length-20404-cov-17.419578_pt1 | contig 20404 bp, 21 predicted proteins | sample MGYA00510042_ERZ791737 | MGnify/ENA primary metagenome ERZ791737 (study PRJEB30046, sample SAMN00791965) | human gut metagenome | study: EMG produced TPA metagenomics assembly of the A metagenome-wide association study of gut microbiota in type 2... | reverse complement strand
AATTATTATACAATCTTTTAAAATAATGTCAATACAATTAATTTAAATATTTTTTAATTTAAAAATATTTCAAGCGTTTTTATATATTTTCAAAATAAAAATTTAAGGCTTCTTTTGAGGATTCAAAGGCTATTTTATCGAAATCTATATTTTCTTTTTTTATAAATATAACTTTAGAGGCATCGTCCGAAGGTTTTACTTTTGGAATATAATTTAATTTTGCATAAAAATAAATATCGGATGTAACATACATTATTTTTTCGTAAATATATTCGTTGCTTCCGCTCATAAGAAAATTAACTTTATCTAATTTTATCGCAGTTTCTTCAAATAATTCTCTTTTAATCGAATCTTCTATTCTCTCGTAAGGTTCGCAAAAACCTCCAGGCATAACTATAAAATCTTTTTTAGGCTCAAATTTTCTTAAAACGAAAACTATTCCTTTTGGCGTGTCGACTATTATTCCAACGGCGGAAGCGGGATTTATAAAATAACTTCTCTTACATTTAGCGCAATTAAAAATTTTTATATTATCAAAAATTAAAGAATCTTTCTCGCCGCAAAAAGGACAATATTTAAATTGATGTTTTATATGTTCGGCGCAGTCAAGTTTTTTAAAATTAAGTTTATCCATAAAATTAAAAAGCTATCGAATAATTTTTATTAATAAAATAAGAAGTTATATTTTTAGTTTTATAAATAAAGATATCCGACTCAGCCCAAATTCCAAAAGACGCTTTTTCAAAATCGTTATTTTTAATATCGATTAAATGAAGACAATTAGAATTATAATCTTTAGGTTCTACATTATAAAAATCGTATATATAATAATTTTCTATATTCATAGTTTTCATTTTTTCGTCTATTAATGTTTCCATTTCTTCAATCGTATTTGCCACAACATAATAAGTTGAAATTGAAGATATTTTTTTGCATTTGCCAAGACATTTTACGGTAACATTCCACCATTTAGGCTGTTTTCTTATCGTTCTTTCGTTAAAATTAATCGTAGAAAATCCGTAAAGATGTTTCAAATTATTTATAATATCGTAATAATCAAATACATATTCATCGCTTTCCGATACCGCTTCATAAGAAACTACCGAAGATAAAGGATAATGCCAATGTTCATAATCGCTAATAAAAGAAGGATATTCGTTTAAGAGATTAAAATAATCAAGTATAAAATTAATATTATTTACATTTTTGTAAGGAGTGTTTATTATTACTTCTTTATCTAAATTAATAAAAACTTCAAATTCCGTTCTTTCGTCTATAATGCCAAAACCGACAAATCCGCATTCTACCCATAATTCTTTATATCTTTTAAATATATTTTTTATTTCAGACATAGAAATATCGGGGTCGCTCATCATTATATCGAAATCTCTATTAATATCTTCGCTTATTCTTTCTATAACCATAGTCGCATAAGACGGAAATAATTTTGTTAATTTTAAAAATAAATAAGGAATTTTATTTGCAGAAACGGATATTCTATAAGAATACAATTCTTTATCTTTTGATTCAAAATAAAATCCTTCTTTTGGTTTCGCATATTTGCTCGGAACGATTCCAAGCGGCGATTGAAATTTATTTATAATTATTCTATTTGATTTTATTTTATTTAAGATATTTCTTCTTCTCTTACTCTTTTGAAAATAATTAAACACGATACTGTCCTTAAAAAAATAAAATGTATTTCGGTTATGATAAACTAAAAAATAATTTTGTCAAGAGAATAATACTAAGAATAGCAGCTTTATAGTTTTTTAGATTAAAGTTAACATATCTCATAGTTTTACTCTAATAGTTATTGCAATTTGTATTTTTAAGTTTATTATATTTATAGTAATATATAAAATGAAATTATTTATATAAAAAACGGAGAGAAGATGAGCGAATTAAAAATTGATTGTATTAATACCAATATTTATGGTATGAATTCTTATATAGTATCTGCAGACGATGAAGCTATGATTATAGATATGGCTAAATTATCTTTTGGATATGAAGATTATGATAAATTATTGGAAAGTAAAAAATTAACAAAAGTATTATACACGCATGGACATTTTGACCATATATCAGGAAGTGATGATATAAGAAAAAAATATAAAGATGCAAAACATTGCGTTCATAGTTTAGATTATGATTTTTTTACGGACACAAAGTTAAATGTAAGCGGATATTTTAGCGAAGGCATAAGATGTCAACCGCCCGAAATACAATTTAATGATGGAGACACTTTTAAATTAAAAGATATTGAGTTTAAAGTTATTCATACACCGGGACATACGAGAGGAGGAGTCTGTTATTATACTAAAGGACATTTATTTTGCGGCGATACTATATTTGCTTTTGGCATAGGAAGAACCGATTTTCCTACCGGAGATTATTCAGTATTAGAAAAGAGCATAAAAGAAAAATTATTTATATTAGATGATGATACTAAATTATACCCTGGACATGAAACATTTGGCATAAAATTAGTAGATAGAAAGAAGATGGGAATATTATAATTAAGTAATTTTATTTGGATTAAAAACTATATAAAAAAAGGAAGACTATAAAAGCCTCCCTTTTTGTATGGTTAATTCTTAATTATTATTGTAATAATCTAAGAGCGCCTTGCGGTAATTGATTAGCTTGAGCAAGCATAGACAAATTAGCCTGATTAAGAATTTGGTCTTTAGCGAGTTTAACTGACGCTTCAGCCATATCCGTATCTCTTATTCTGCTTTCAGAAGCTTGCATATTTTCAAAACCAACCATTAAGCCTTGAGCTGTCATTTCCAATCTGTTTTGATAAGCGCCTAAATCCGCTCTTTGTTTCAATACTTTAAGAAGAGCTTCATCAACCATACCTATAACGGTATTAGCTTTATTAGGGCTTGAAATACTTATAAATGTAGCCGTAGTGGCAGGTCCAACTGGATTTTTAAGTCCAAGCGCTTGGCTATTCATAGTGCCTATATAAACGCGTTTTCTTTCGTCCATATTTGCTCCTATATGCAACCACATAGATGCCGTAGGATTATTTTCTCCCGTAGAGCGAGCGAATCTACCCGTAAGCATATTAAGTTTGTTGAATTGAGCTTGCGAAGCAACGCGGTCTATTTCGTCAACTAATTGAGAAACTTCTATTTGAATATAGATTCTGTCTTCGTCCGTATAGATACCGTTTGCAGCCTGTATTGCCAATTCTCTTATTCTTTGAAGAATATTAGTAGTTTCTTCCAAATATCCTTCGGTAGTTTGTATGAAAGATATACCGTCTTGAGTATTTCTTTCAGCTTGACGCAAACCGCGAATTTGAGTTCGCAATTTTTCAGAAACCGCTAATCCTGAAGCGTCATCTCCCGCTTGATTGATTCTTAAACCGCTTGAAAGCATAGCCGAATCTTTTCTTAATTCAACTTGGCGGAATTTAAGAGTTCTTTGTGCGTTTATAGCGCTAATATTGTTGTTAATAACCATATGGTTCCTCCATGAAATTTTATATTAGTCCGTCCTTGAACATATAAGTATTATCGGCTATATATTCTTAATTCTTAATGTTTTATAGAATATTTTTTTTAATCATTATTAATTTATTTAAAAACTATTTAAATTTTTTTAATATCATAATATAATAAATACGATAAAAAAAGCGATTTAGCTTAATTTATTTTAGAGGTAATTTGTCTTAATGAAAAGTCGTAGCAATAAAAATGATTTAAGAGTAAAAGAAACAAAAAAATTACTTGAGGATTCTCTAGGCTCTTTATTAGAAGAAAAATCTTTTGAAGAGATTAGAGTAATGGATATATGTTCTAAAGCTAAAATACATAGAAGCACTTTCTACACTTATTATAACGATAAATACGAGCTTTTAAAATCAAAATTAGACCAATACGAGGCTAAATTTTTAGATTTTTTAAGAAGATATAAAATAGAGGAAAAATTAGTAGATTCTCATGTCGATATAATGATTGAAATATTAAAGTATTTTTATTTCAATAAAAAATATTTAAAAGTAATATTTCAAAACAATAGAGAAGGAAGCATAATAAAAATATTGCAAAAGTATCTTGAAGCTTATATTATAGAAGGAGTTAAAGATATGAAGCAGATTCGCCATGATAGACCGCATATGGTTGGAATAATGGGAAGTTTTTATTCGGGCGCTTTTATTTCTGTTATAGGAGAGTGGATATTAAAGGATTGTTATATAACTCCCGAAGAATTATCTCAATATATTTCAGATATAATAATGCAAAAAGTTTTTATTTAGAAATTTTCTTTAAAGAATTTCCATATTTCTTTATAGGCAATTTCTTCCAATTCTTTATCTTTTCCTTTTATAGATATTGCAACATTATCGCCTAGTTTTAATTTTAATTGAATCATACTTATTATCTTTTTTATATCTTTAATTTCTCTGCCTTTCTTTATCATAACTATGCATTTAGAGTCTTTAACTATTTTAGCAAGTTCGCTTAAAGGTCTCGCATGTATATTATTTAAATTTTTAATCTTATATTCAAAAACAATCATAATGTTCAATTTTCCTTAAATTAAAATTATTCTTTATTCCTTAATAATAAAATAAGATTTTCAAAAGTTTTGTTTTCTATTAATTTTTTTACGCTCTCTTCGTTTAATAAAAAATCAACCGTATACTGATAAAAATCAATTAGATTATTGTCTCTTTCGTCTGATAATGTCTAACTTCCATTCATATTAGGAAAAGATATAAATACCATATTAATAGGTAAAGTAGCGGATATAGTTGAAAATAAATTCGGTAAATCAATATTTGCGGTTGATAGTAAGTTAGTTATGGATAAACTAATAGAGGAAATTAAAGTGGAAGATTTCGGATTTTTCTGTGCCAATATTCAAGAAACTGATTTAGCGGGACATCAAGAAAACGCTTTAAAATATGCAAATGTTTTAGAAATAGTGGATAAAGAACTAAATAAGCTTATAAAAATATTAGATAAAAACGATATAATGATAATTACGGCAGATCATGGCAATGATCCAAAAATAGGACATTCGCATCATACAAGAGAAATGGTTCCTATTTTAATTTATAAAGACGGTTGCCATAATGGATATATAGTAGAAAGAGATACTTTAGCTGATATTGGTCAAACAGCAGCAGACTTTTTCAATAAAAAATTACCTGATAATGGAAAGTCGTTTTTAGAATTAATAGTTTAGGTATATTATATTCTTATTAATTTATATAAAAAGACTATTGACTTTTATTTAAAAAAAGTTAGACTATAAGAAATTATAAAATGGGGATAACAATATGTCAGTATCACAATTAAACGCCGAAACTTTTGACTCTACAGTGTCTGAAGATAAGGCTACTTTAATAGACTTTTTTGCAGAATGGTGCGGACCTTGTAAAATGCAAACTCCTATATTGCATAAGGTTGCGGACGAATATTCGGGCAAAATGAATTTCGGAGCGGTTAATGTAGACGAAGCCGAAGAGATTGCAGCCAAATACGGAGTTCAATCGATTCCTACATTGATAGTTTTTAAGAAAGGAGAAGTTTTGAAAAGAGCCGAAGGCATGAAAAATGAAAGCCAATTAAAAGAATGGCTAAAAGAATATCTATAAGTTTAAAGATAAAAACCTAATTCTAAAGATTAGGTTTTTATTATATCAAATCTTATTCTAAAAGTTAAGGGGTAGCGATGTTTAGCAATAATACTTTGATAGATAGATTATCAAACAGATTTAGAAAATCGGAAGAAGAAATTAACGATTCTATAAAATATATATTTTCAAGAATAGCTCAATTTATTGTCGATGGAAAAGTATTTTATATATACGACTTGGGATATATTTATGCGGATAAAAACTCCAATGTTATTTTTAGAAACGCCGATATCGCATTCGATGTTTCTTTAGAAAATATAGTCGGCAAATATTACGGACAAAAATCTTATTATGAAGCCGTATTTGAAACTATGAGACATATTATAGATAATGCGGAAATAATATATATAGAAGATTTTGGAACTTTCTATTATAAAGACGGATATATTAATTTTGAATGTTCGGATAATTTAAGCTATTTAGTTGAAGAGCAAAACGATAAATTAAATAAAATAACTTCCACCGCTTTAACAAGAAGATTATCGAGCAGATTTAAGAAAAGCAAATTTGAAGTTATATCTTTGGTAAACGAATTATTTAAAAATATTATTCTTTCAATTATAAACGACAATGTATTTTATATATATGATATAGGTTATATATTCGTTAATAATTGCAAATTAATTTTTAGAAGTCATGATATAGCTTTTGACGAATCTATAAAAGATATTTCAAATAACGAGAGAAAAATACAAGTTTATGAAACTATATTAGAATCTATAAGGCATATCGTTGACAACGGAGAGAGAGTATATATAGAATATTTCGGAACTTTCTTTTATAGCGATGGACATATAAAATTTGAAGCGGACGAAGTATTATTATATTTTGTAGATAAGAGATTTAATATAGATAAAATTATAGATAATATATCTAAAGAATTAGACGAATTATATTCTAATAAAAATAGTTTGAAAAATAAAGAAGAAAAATACAAATCAATTAAAGAATATAAAGAACAAGAATCTCAAGATATAAATCATTTTGAGAAAGAGTTTTTTGAAAATAGAAATACTCAAAGAGTCGTAAATAAAATAAGCAGTATAAATGAAGTAGAAAAAATAGATAAAAAAATAACTAACAATAAAATAACTAGAGATAGAATAACTATAAGAAAAAAGAAAAATACAAATCCTTACCCGATTTTAATCGCTGCGGCGTTTATAGTCGTTGTAGCGTTTGTAGTAATATCTTTTATAAATTATCCTAATTTTAATGAAGGATTAACTTATAATATAGACAATAAAAATTTATATAATATAGTTAATGAATATTTTAGTTATATAGATTCAAAAGATTTATTTTCTTATAAATTAGCTTCAAATATGTATTATTGGGATTTATCAAAAGAATTATATAACGATGTCACATACTGGCCATTAATATACGCTTATAATAATAAAAAATATAAAGTAGACGCTGTTATTAAAAAGGGAAGTTCTATTAGTTATAAAAAACTTCCAGAAAGTATGATATCGCCAAAAAATAATACTAATAGCATAGAAGATATTAAATATTTTTATAATACTTTGTCAAAATCGTTTATAATATTATATCCGAATTTTATTAGCGCCAAAAAGAACGGGCATGCATTATGGTCTTTAAAATTATCTTATTATTACGATAAAAATGTATTTACTACTAATGCGCCTCTTATACCGAGCGGAGTTTATTCAAATATATTGGCTCAAAATGGTAGAATAGTAAATTTGTATTCTCAAATTTCAAAATATAATAAATTAAACGGAAGTATAATTTCGTCTTTTATGGCGGTTGTAAAATAATAAAATATTAGGATTATATATGAAAGTCGTAACCGTAGAGGAATTAATAAATATCGATAAAAAAACAACTGAAAAAATTCCTTCGATTCTTCTTATGGAGCATGTTGCAAGCGAAATATTTTATTTGCTTATTAAAAGACATAGAAAAGCCTTGTATAATAAATGCGTTCATATATTTTCGTCAGTCGGAGGAAACGGCGGAGACGGACTTGCAATAGCGAGATATTTAATAAAAAACGGCTATAATGTAAAAGTTTATTTAACGGGAAATATTGACAGAGTAAATAAAGATACATATATTAATTTTAATATTTTAAAAGATATGGAAATTGATATTGTTTATTTGGGAAGCGAAGAGAAAGTATTTGAAATATTAGAAAATATTGAAGAAGGAGATATTGCAGTAGATTCTTTATTTGGCACGGGCGGAAATAGAGCTTTAGGCGGAATAGAAAAATTATTAATAGACAAATTAAACTCTTTAAATATTATAAGAATAGCAATAGATATTCCTTCGGGATTATCTTCTAAAATAAACGATTTTGAAAATATAAATATATGTTTTAAGGCTCATGAAACTTATACTATATGTTTTGCGAAAGATATATTCTTTTTATACGAAACAAGAGAATATATTGGAAAATTATTTATTATAAAATCTATATTTCCAAAAGAAATACTCGATAACTCTGAATATAAAGCTTTGTTAATAAATTATAACGATAAAAAATTAAGAGAAGAAATAAAAAGAAAAAGAAACGCTTTTTTTAGCAAAAGAGAACAGGGAAATCTTGCAATAGTCGCGGGCAGTTCGGATTATATAGGCGCTGCGGTTTTATCCGTTAATGCGGCTTACAGAAGCGGAGTTGGATTTATAAGGTTATATGTTCCAAAAGGAATTGCCGAAATTGTCAAAAATATAATTATTCCTCAAATGCCCGAAGTCGTTATTATAGGAGTAGGCGAAGATAATCAAAAATATTTTAGTGAAAACGATACGATTATAGCAAACGATATAAATAAAAGCGATGCTTGTGTAATAGGTTCGGGAATAGGAAGAGATATGTCTACAGAAGTTTTTATAAACTCTATATTAAAACAGATTAATATTCCTACAGTTATTGACGCGGACGCTTTATATTTAATGTTTCAAAATACTTTGGGAGAATTGCAAGAAAATTTTATACTCACGCCTCATATATACGAATTTGAAAAATTAACGGGTATAAATCATATTGAAGCTTTGAAAAATCCTTATAATTCTTTATCGATATTCAGAGAAAAAACAAAAGCGTCTATTATATTAAAAGACGCCGTTAGTTTTTTTATGAAAGATAACGATATATATATAAATTATAATCCAACGGTTTCTATGGGAAAAGCTGGAATGGGAGATATTTTAGCGGGATTTATAGGCTCTTTTCTTGCAAGAAAATTAAATATCGTAGAATCTGCAAAATTATCTCTTATGATTCAGTCGAAAGCTTTTAATAAAGCTGCAAAAATATTTGGAAACGATTCTATTCAGCCAAAAGATTTAACTTTATACGCAAGCAAAATATTAAAAAGGATTTAAAATTGCCAAGAGAAGTTTACGACCCTAAAAGACCAGAATTAGAATTCTATAATAAAGATAAAAGAGAGCATAGAGTTTATAAACCTATTCCAAAAGTAAAAGTTAGCCCTTTTGCGAAAAGAAGATTTATGTTTTTATACGGAGCGTTTCTCACTTTTTTTGTAATAATATTTTTTATGATGAAATGGGGCTTATTAGATAATATTCCTTTTTTCGCTTCTTTAAGAAGAGGAAATAATCCTATAGAAATTAAAATAAATAATTTAGATTTTTACAGCGATGCGGTAGTTCCGACTATAGAATTAAAAAATATAAATTATACCAACGATAATAAGATATATAATTTAAAAGTTTTGTTTTCATTATATAAAAATAAAAAATTAGTATTTAAAGGAAACAATAATTTTTATAATATTTCTTTTCCAAACGAGCAGAGAATAGGTTTTAAAATTCAATTTGATAAAAATCATTGGAATAATGCAAATAAACTTGAGATTATTTTAAATTTAGATGACAATTTAATTTTTACGAATAATATAAATATAAGCAAATTAAAGAAATAATTTTTATTTTTACAAAACTATTTTTTAAAATATATAATACTCGATATAATAGTCGAAACAATCTATTTTAATTAAAATTTAAATTTAATTTGAAGTCGTATCGTTAGTATTTTCCAAATTTTCTTCTGGAACGGTTAAAGGCGTAGTATTAGTAGTTTTAGATACATTTTCAAAAGCCGTTTTTTGAGCGCTTATTGCCATAGATATAAATAAAGCTCCTAAAATAAAAACAGCCGCTAAAACTCTTGTAGCTTTAGTTAAAGCGTCTCCTCTTTGGCTTCCCAATACATTAGCTTGAGCGCTTGAAAATAATCCTTCAGCTTTTCCGCCTTGTATTATGATTAATAAAATAAGTAGTATGCATACTATAGAATAAATTACTATTCCCAAAGTTACCAATGCGTTCATAATTTGTATTCCTTAATTTTTATAAAATTTTTCATTAAAAAATTATGTTTTAATTAATTTATAAATTATATCATTTTATATAATATTTTTCAATACTTTATTATTCAAACTTAAAACCTCATCAACCGCTTCGGCGCATTTTTTCCCGTCCTCAATAGCCCAAACTACTAAACTTTGTCCTATTCTTGCATCTCCGCAAACAAATATTTTATTTTTAGCGTTAAAATTATTCTCTTCAATATTATTTTTTTCGTCAAATTTTATTTCAAAAATTTCTTTTAAGTTATTTTCGCTTCCTTCAAAACCCATTGCTAAAAGAATTAAATCCGCTTTATAAAATTTATCGCTTCCTTTAATTTCTTCGTTTATAAGTTTTCCGTCAATCATAACTTTTTTTAAATCTCTTGCAATAACGCCTTCGACTTTTCCGTTTTTTCCTATAAATTTTTTAGTGAGTTTTTCGTAATCTCTCGGGTCTTTTCCATATTTAAAAATAGCCTCTTCCAAACCGTAATCTGTTTTAAAAATATCCGCTTTCAAAGGCCAAGGATTATTTTTTAATCTTGTCAAAGACCTTTTAGCGCTTCTCTCAAAACGAGTTATACTTTTTGCTCCTTGACGAACGGCAACGGCGGCGCAATCGACGCTAGTATCTCCGCTTCCTATAATCAAAACATCTTTATCTTTTGCAATCTCCTCTACGCAACCTTTTTCAAATAAACTTTTTGTATTTTTAGTTAAAAAATCAACTGCAAACATTATGCCTTTTAAGTCTCTTCCTTCGATTTTCAAATCTTTAGGTTCGCTCGCTCCTGTCGATAAAACTATAGCGTCAAATTCTTCGACTAATTTTTGAGCTTTCGTTTTAGAGTTAATATTTTGATTAGTGTTAAATTTTATTCCGCTTTTTTCAAGATTGTCTAAAGTTCTTTTTAAAATATTTTTATCAAGCTTCATATCGGGAATTCCATAAATCAAAAGTCCTCCCGCTCTGTCGCTTCTTTCAAAAACTTCTACATCATAACCTGCAATATTCAAACTATAAGCGCATGAAAGCCCCGCAGGACCGCTTCCTATAATTGCCACTTTTTTATTTTTTTTCTTTAACGGTTTTATCGGCTTTATCAAATTTTCTTTATAAGCGTTTTCTATTATTGCAAGTTCGTTATTTTTTATCGTCACGCTTTTTCCGTTTATGGCGCAAACGCAACTATCTTCGCAAGGAGCTGGACAAACTCTTCCCGTAAATTCTGGAAATGGATTCGTTAAGCTTAATCTTCTGTAGGCTTCTTCCCAAAGTCCTTTATATATTAAATCGTTCCATTCGGGGATAAGGTTTTTAAGCGGACAACCGATTTCTTTTTTCTGTTCAATTTTTCCAACTTGACAAAAAGGCACTCCGCAATTCATACATCTTCCGCCCTGCCTTTCCTGTTCTTTTTTGCTTGGCAATTCGCTAAACTCTCTATAATTTTTTATTCTCTCTTCTGGTTCGAGTTTTATTAATTCCACTCTTTGAAAATCTAAAAATCCTCTCGGGTTTCCCATTTTTCACTCCTCTTTACTTATATGTTTTTCTTTAATATATTTTTCTAATTTTTCACTGTTATATACTTCATCAAATTTATCAGTAATTTTACCTAAATTTTGTGATTTGGCTTTTATGTGACGATTTATATCTTCGATAAAGTCTCTAAAGTCGGGGCTATCTTTAACAAGCATATTAAGAGTTTCGATATCTATATCTCTTTGACTTGACGGTAAAATAACTTTAGGTTTTAATTCTTCAATATCAAGTTGAATAACTCCTATACCAAAACTTGCATTAAGCCTTTTAAGTTCGTCAATTACTTCTTCGTCTATATCAAAAACTACAAGATAACCTTCGTTAGCCCAACTTGAATTTGAAACAGCCTGAAAATAACATTCTTTAAGATTAGAAAAATTGATAATAATTTTCAATTCAAAAGAATAGAGTTTATATTTAATTTGATTAATATTTTGTAATAAATTCAAAGTTTCTTCTTCAATTTCTTCATTATCAAACGGAAAACTTACTCCTACAATGTCTGGATAATTCCATTTATTTTTGCCTTTTTCTTCTTTCTTTGAACTTTCATGATGTATAGTTTTAGCTCTAATATTAAAATCTTCATCGTTATTTATAAAATTTACAAGCAATGGATGTAATTCACGCTCTTTAAATTTATATTTTTCTTCTATTTCTTTTTCTTGAGCTTCTTGAATTTTTTGTTTTAATATATCTAATGGTGGAAGTTCTTTTTCTCTTTCTTTAAGCCAAATAGTTATAGGTTTAGTATAAACTCTTATAAATTTAGGATTTTCTTTTCTTAAATAAGGATAAATTGCATCTTCCACTACATTTGCAAAATTACTTCTTTTGGTTTTATTTTTCATTTTTTCCTTAATATCTGGTTTAGCATTGTCCCAAATTTGTTTGTATGTTAGTGGCTCTTTAGCTTCTTTTAAAACATCTTCCGCTAATTCTGCAAAAGTCATTTTTTACTCCTTAAAACTCTTATTTATACATTATAATATATAATTATTTATAAAATTTTTTAAGCATTTTATATAATAGCTTTTATACAAACCATTTTTATTAAATTAAAAATAATTATAACAAAATATTTTTATTTGTCAAAATATTTGTTCTTTTTTTGCTAACACATTAAAGCGGACAGAATACAAAAAGAACTAAAAAACTTCTACTTACTTTTTTGATGCCAAAAAAGTAAGTAGAAGTTTTTATTTTTTAGAAAATAAAGAAGAAAAATAACACATTCTTTTATAAAAAGAATGTGTTATTTAGCGTATAAGTGTAATTTCATTGAAAATATTTTTTGAAATATAAAAAAAAATTCTTTTCAAGAAATCCATATTTATGCATAATTAAAACTCAATAATCACAGTTTAATTATTTTTTGTTTTTACTTTCGCCGAAGGCATCCCTTTGGGAATATCAATTATAGATTCTTTTAACTCTATGTTTTCTGATAAATTAAGGCTAAAGCCAACCTTTGACGAATGATCGATTATTTCTAAATCTTTAATTTCTTCAAAAATTAAATTCTTTTTAAAGTAGAATCGAATAAATATGTTAATAAATCTTCGTTTCCATTCTCTCCGAGCAGATATAAGTCGAATAAGTCACTCAATTTATACACTTTCCCATATTTCATAGTTATATTATAATAAAATAATTTAATTTATCAAAGTTATTATTAATGATTTTTTAAAATTAATGTATGGAATTTACATGAAGTGGTAAGTCATCTTTTATTATCATTTCAATTAACAAATATGTTTTAATAAATCGGCTACAAAATCATAATTATTCATACTCATTATATGCATTTTCTTATAAACGCTTAACATATCTTTAAATAAATTTGAAGAAAGCTCAAAAGCGACTTTTTTCTCTTCTTCTTCGGATTTTTTACTTGCATCTTTTAATTTATTAAGCCATTCTTCAGGTATATAAGCGCCAGGAAGTTTATAATATATAAAATAAGCCGTCTTATAACTTAAAACGGGAAAAAAGCCTGGAAATAAAATCGGTTTTTCTTTTAATTTCATTTCTTTTAATGGCATTTCGTCAATCCAATTTAAGAATTTTTTTAGAGTTTCAACTTCGTATATAGGTTGAGTAAATATTGCCTTGACTCCGCTAGCGGTTTTTTTTGAAAGCCTGACTTTAAGCATTTCGTCATTTTTTGAATAACTATTTATTGAGCAGAAAGGATATATTTTTTTAAGAGGCTCTTTAAAAATAAAATTTCCCGCGCTTTTGCCTTCATTCAAATTTTTAATTATTCTTATTAAAAGTTCTGAATTTCCTTCAAATACGCCTTTTGCCTGTTTTTGATTTCCATTAACCACAGGGTCGCCCGTTAAAGCTAAAACCATTCTTATATCAAAATAATTTGCTCCTATTAAATCGTTTTGTAAAGCGATTGAATTTTTATCTCTCATAGTTTGAGTTATTATAAAAGGTTTTTCGGTTTTTAATCTTTGAGATAATTGCAAAGATGAGAGTATTGGCGAGATTTTTAAATTTGCAAAAGGAGAGTCGGGAATAATAAAAGCGTCAATATATTTTTCTATATTTGAAGATTTTATTTTTTCTACTAAATATCCTAAATCGGATTTTGCCTGCGGAGTTACCTCTAAAGTAAAAGTAAATTCTTTTTCGTTTTCTAATTTGTTAATAAAGTTTTCTACGCTATTCATAAATATTATATTATGTTTGTATTTTAAAAAAGTCAATTATTTAATAATTATTTAAACTATTGATATGTTTTTTATTGTATAACTTTGCCATTAAACAATTATTATACTTAAAATAAAAATTTTTGTCAAAAAGAATATATTTGAAAATAATTTTAATTTTTATCATTCAGAATAATAGACAAAATATAAAATTTAATTCTATCTTTATGATTATTAATCGGGTCTAATCCTAAAATCTTTTTTATTTCTTCATTCTGTAAACCATAGTATTTCTATGTATCTCTAAACTTTCGCATGCTTTATTTATATTCATATCGTTTTTACTCATAGCCGTAATTGTTTCTTTATAAAGCGGACTTATTTTTATTATATTCAAAGCGTTTCCTAATATCATTTTTGAATTTGCTTCTTCGCTTAAAGTAAGAAATTCCAAAATATAATCTTCTATAAAATATACGGATTTATTTTTAAACTCTATATAATTAAGCAAAAAATCCGCATGTTCATAACTATAAGGTATATTATCTAAACTATTAACTATTACTCCGCATGCCGTTGAAAATTTTAAATTCATTTTACTGTCTATTTCTTTTTGAAGGCTTGTAAAGAAATTTTTTAATACGATTTTTTTATCCGTTTTTTCTTTATTGTTAAAACTTTTTATAATAATAAATTGTCTGTTTCCCAAATAAGATACTATATCTTGTTTATAAAAATACTTTAAATATTTAGTTTTGTCTATTATATATTCTACCGTTTTGTATATATCCAGATTCTCGTTTTTCTCAAATTTTATTAGGCAAACGGCTCTATCTATATCAAATAAATAATTATTTTTTTCAGCCCAAATATTTATTGTGGAAGCGTAGTTATAATTTTCTTTCGATATAATTTTATGAATATAATTATTAAGAGTAGTTTGTTTAAATATTTTTTTATCTGCGTCTATTTCTCTTTCTATAAATATTTCCGTAAGCATTTTTACCATATCGGCTATTATATTTATTTTTTTTGGATTTCCCGTAACTCCGACAACTCCTATAACTTCATTATTAAATATTATTGGCATATTAATTCCATGTTTACTGCTTTCGGTATCGTTATCTATAGTATCAAAATAATGCATGCTTTTTCTTTTTTCAATAACTTCCAAAGCTCCAGAATGTATTTTACCTATTCTATATTTATCGCCGCTCGCTATAATCTCTCCGTATTCGTTCATAATATTAATATTGATTTTATAATCAGTGTCATTCATTATTTTTTTAATAATTTTTTTTGCTATTTGATTATCTAAAGAAATCATATATTTAAATCCTTAATTTTAATTTATAAAATGTATATAATCCTATAAATAATTATATTTAATAAAAACTATTTATAGGATTATTAAAAATTATACTAATTTATATAAAATACATATTAATGATTTTAAATATATTTTATAATTTTATCTTAAAACCAAAGACACTAAAAACACATTTATTATGCCCGCTATTCCTATTATAAGCGTCATTAAAGTTTGAGTTTTATAACCGTCTTCGGCTTTCATCTCTCCAAAATTCGTAACAACCCAATAATAACTATCATTTGCATGCGAAACAGTCATAGCGCCAGCCGCAATAGACATAACGGTTAAAGAAGCTAATGCAGGCGTATCCAAACCTAAAGCTCCCATTAAAGGCGCTATTATTCCTGCAGTTGTAGTTAATGCTACAGTGGAAGAACCTTGCGCAGTTTTCAATATCGCCGATAAAATAAACGGAAAAAATATTCCTATAGTTTGAAATAGAGTCGCATTTTCCGTTATAAAATCAACCAAACTTGAAGAAGCTATAACTTTTCCCAAAACTCCGCCAGCAGCCGTTACAAAAAGTATAGGACCTACAATTTTTAAAGTATCGTTTGTTATATCGTAAAAACTTTCTATATTTTCAACTCTATTTTTTTGATTAAAATAAGTTATTGCTCCAAAAATAACGCCTACCGCTAATGCAATTATTGGAGTTCCTAAAAATTGTAATAAACTTATAAAACTTCCTTCTAATTTTGCCATAGTAACGGCGGAAGCTAAACCCATTAAAAGAATAGGTATTATAATCGGAGCTATCGCTAAAAAACCGTTAGGCAATTTTCCGTAGCTTTTTACCAATTCCTCATAACTTTTAACGCTATCTTTATTTTCTATTTCGTCTATAGATTTAACTCTCTTACCAATATATTTTGCAAAGAAATATCCCGATATTAAAGGCAATATCGAACATAAAATTCCCATTCCTATAACCATTAAAAGATGGTCGCCTACTCCCAAAGTATTTGCAGCGGCAATTGGTCCTGGAGTAGGAGGTATAAATACATGCGAAGTATATAAACCTGCAGAAAGGGCGACAGACATAGCAACGCTTGAAGTCAAAGTTCTTTTTGCCAAAGCTTTTCTAATCGGATTTAAAATTACAAAACCAGAATCGCAAAATACGGGAATAGAAACTATCCAGCCCATAATAAGCATTGCAAGTTCGGGTTTCTTTTTGCCTACAACTTTTATAACCATGTCGGAAAGTTTTAAAGCGCCTCCCGTTTTTTCTAAAATAGTTCCTATTAATGCGCCTAATATAATTACTATTCCTATGCTTGTAAATGTTCCGCTAAATCCCGTTCCTATTATTGAAGGAATAGTTTTTATTGGAATTCCAGCTAAAAATGACAGAAGCAGAGAAACGCCCATAATAGACAAAAACGGATGAATTTTTAATTTCGATATAGCAAATATCATAATTATTATACAAATGATAAAAGCTATAATTAATGAAATTCCTTGCATATTTAACTCCTTATATTTTAATTTAATTAATAGTATATCAAAAAAATTATTAAATTACATTATACAAACAATACAACTTTTATATAAATTATTGTATAATATAAACAATGAAAATTAATATTATTTAATTTATCTTTAAATAAAAATATTATAAGAAATTCAAAACCTTTAAGGAAAAATTAAAAATGAAAAAAATTATTATTATTCCCGATTCTTTTAAGGGCAGTTTGTCAAGTTTAGAAGTTTGTAACTCTATAGAAGAAGGAATATTAAAAGTATTTAAAAATACTGAAATAAAGAAAATTCCCATAGCAGACGGAGGCGAAGGAACTGTCGATTCTGTTTTATATGCTACGGGAGGAAAAATAAAAAAAGTTAATGTAAGAAATCCGCTCGGCGAAATTATAAAAGCAAAATACGGAATAATCGACAATAATAAAGCCGTTATAGAAATGGCGGAGGCTTCGGGTTTAACTTTGATAAAAGAAAAAAATCCGCTTAAATCTTCAACTTATGGAACGGGCGAACTTATTAAAGACGCTATAGAAAATGGAATAAAAGAAATATTAATTGGAATAGGCGGAAGCGCTACGAACGATTGCGGAATTGGAATGGCTAACGCTTTGGGATATAGATTTTTAGATAAAAATAAAAAAGAACTTGAAGCTATAGCGGAGAATATGATTAAAATTGCAGAAATAGACGATTCTAATGTAGATAAAAAAATATTTGATATAAAAATAAATGTAGCCTGCGATGTAAGAAATCCTCTTTACGGAAAAGACGGAGCTACTGCAATTTACGGAACTCAAAAAGGCGTTAATAAAGAAAGTTTTGATATATTAGATAACGGATTAAAAAATATCGCTAAATTAGTAAAAGAAAAATTTAATAAAGAAATAGATTATATAGAAGGTTCGGGAGCGGCGGGAGGATTAGGCGGAGGTTTAATAGCCTTTTGCAATGCGGAGTTAAAAAGCGGTATTGATGCAATATTGGATATTATAGATTTTGAAAACGAAATAAAAGACGCTTCTCTTATAATAACGGGCGAAGGAGCTATAGACGGACAAACTAAAAAAGGCAAAGTTCCCGTAGGAATAGCGAAAAGAGCGAAAAATATTCCCGTAATAGCTATAGTGGGCGATATAAGAGACGGAGCGGAAGCGGTTTATGAAATGGGAATAACTTCAATAATGCCCGCTTTAAAAAGAGCTATGCCTTTGGAAGAAGCTATAGCTAATTCAAAAAGTTTAATAATTGACGCTACTGAAAGAGCATGCAGGTTTATGTCTATTGATTTGTAAATATTTTTATTCGCATTAAAAATAAATATTTGCTTATAATACTTAATAATTTTTAAATCCATATTATGAATTTTTTTGGCGACTTTTCAATTGCATAAATTTATTTTATAAATCTAAACGCTAATGTTTGCATAAACAAGAAATAAATATTAGAGGCAATATTTTATAAATATATGGAAATATCTATATAATGAATATTACAAATACTTTGACAAATAAAATTATTCTGTTATAATATAATTGTTATGAAGAAGTAATAAAATTCTAACCGACCGTATTCAATTACTTCATGTAGAGATTACGAAGTTTAACAAAAATAGCAATATTTAAGTAAGAAAGAATTAAAAAATTGGATTTTATTTTTAGAATCAAATAAGGAGGAGAATACGTCTCAATTATTAAAAAAAGAGGATACAATTTTTGAATTAAGGAGATAAATAAGTATAATTATTTTACTGACAATTAAAATTTATTAAACGAATATGACAGGAAAGAGGCTTATTTAATTTATCAAGATAGTTTAATAAGAGTGGCAAAAAAAGACAGTTTTGACGAAGGAATAAAAAGGTAGAAAAGAAGGTAAAATTGCAGAACAAATCTTAATGGCAAAATCAATGAAAAAAGAAAATATTGATATAGAAACAATTAAAAGAATTATGGGCTTAACCGTTGACGAAATTAAAAAATTATGAATTTTATTCTTTATAAAAGAACCAAAAATCCCTCCTTCTTTTTTTCTCGATAGAAAAAAGAAAAGCTCGCCCATTTCAGACAAGCTCCTTCAATAATATAAAAAAAAGAATTTTCTAACCGCAACCTAAAAATCGCAACTTAAACCCTCAACTTTTATAAACTACTTTATCAAACCCTCACTGCAAGCAAAAACTACTTACAATGAGGAGTTTAACAAAATTTATTTAATATATGATGGATTGACTTACATTTTACAATTATTCTATCCAAGCTCCTTTTTTCTGGTCAAATGTAATTGAATGTTCTTTATAAAAAGAATTGAACGGTTTGAACTTAATCACAAATGTAGCTTTTGTTCCTTCCGTAGAACTTGTAATTTCAAAACCAGCGTTATTATTATAAGTTGAAATATCTTGGCTAGAATTAAAAGAATTTGAGAGAATAGTTGCAATTTCGCTCATTTTTATTTGATTACCATCATCGCCAGTGTTCGCATTTGCAAGTGTAAATTTGCTATTGTCAGAAGCATCGACTTGAAAGTCAGTATTTTTAAATAATATTGATTTAGCTTTACCTTGTTCAGTTTGCACAAGTTTATCGCCATCGAAACTTTCTTGCCCTTTTACAGTATCGCTTACATCAAACTTTAATTTTTTCAATGTTTCAACCGAAATATTAGTTTGCATTTTTCCTACAAAAATATCTGCAGTGTCAGTATATCTTGAAAGATTTTCTCCAGATAAACTAAAAGTTAAAGTAACCTTATTCGATACTGCGGCTTTTACTTCTCCTCCGTCTTTGTTTGTAGTTGTGAGATTTGTTAAATATAAATTACCATTCTCGATTATAAAATTGGTTGGGAATAATAATATATCGCCTCCTTGTCCGACTTTAACATCCGACACGGTAGCGCTTGCTCCGACAAAACTTAAAGGAATCGAGTTCGCCCCTTTCGTTCCGTCAGCGGATACGATTAGCAAATTACCCGTTAGATTTTTTATAGGGTCGGTTTTGCTTGGCGGTGTTGGAGTTGGAGTTGGTTCTGGCGAAGTAGAAGCTTTTCTACAACTTACAGCGAATAATGATAATACCGCTATCATTATTACTAAAATTTTTAAAATGTTTTTGTTAGTCATGATGACTCTCCTTTAATAAATTATTTTTTATAAATAGACATGGATTGCTCCATGAGAATTTACTAAAACGAATAAAGCCGACAAAATTGTCAGCGAATATAAATATAATTTTTTTGAAAAAAGATTTGCAATACCAAAAAAGGCATTTATATAATGGTAGCCTGTTCTGTTCTGTTCTGTTCTGTTCTGTTCTGTTCTGT
>ERZ791737.793-NODE-793-length-20492-cov-19.557127_pt1 | contig 20492 bp, 18 predicted proteins | sample MGYA00510042_ERZ791737 | MGnify/ENA primary metagenome ERZ791737 (study PRJEB30046, sample SAMN00791965) | human gut metagenome | study: EMG produced TPA metagenomics assembly of the A metagenome-wide association study of gut microbiota in type 2... | reverse complement strand
AACGAAGTTCCTGCCCCTGTTTTGCAGCGGCGTTGACGAAAAGTCGGTATCACGTCCGGTCGGCTCATGAAATTTTCAAGGTGCAATCTTCCCTGAAAAAGAAAAATACCGCCCACGCAGCGCAGCGATGATTTTGTCGGGTGAATCGGCGGCAAAATGAATCGGGTGTGTTGCGGGGCGGTAGCTTCTTTCGTGGATTTTTCCTTCACTGAAGTGGTGGGTCTCACGGTGATAACCAACCACTTTTGCAGAAGATTTGCAATCAATCTACAAGTTCAGTGGGATTTGTGATAGAGAATATCATGGTTCGTAGAGTACGTCAAGATGATTCCGAAGAAATTATTTATGAATGGAGACAATAGTAAGACTTCTATTATGAATATGATACACTTTACATCATGAAAGAATTTAAGCTGCACAAAGATGATTCAAGCTGATGTGCAATATGCACAATAAGTTTTCTACAGCAAAATACAGATGTGGTCATTTAGCTCTTTTACCAGACAACTTTTTTTGTAAAATAAAAAAATTTGTTGACTTGAAATTGCTTGAAATGTTATCTTGTTGGTAACAAAAGCACGGTGAAGTGCTTGCTACCACACGAAAAGGCAAAACAAAAAAGGAGAGTAAAATGATGAAAAAGCGTATTGCGGCGTTGGTCACCGCCGGTGTCCTTGCTTTGTCGATGCTTACCGGCTGCGGAAGCAAACAGGAGAGCTGGAAAGTTACCTGCCCGTGGGCACCGTCTGGTGTAGCAGCGATGGTCAGCCAAAAGGCTGCTGCCAAGTCCCCTGATTATTCTGATAATAAAATCACACTGGTTGCTGAAGCCGTCAAGGGCGATGCTGCTACTGTCAACACTTGGGTGTCCAGTACTAAGGCAAATGATAAGGAACTGGTCTTCGCCGGTGAAGGTCTGTTCGCCATTACCGAGACTCTGGATCCGGCCAAGCTGCAGTTCAGCTACGACGATTTCGAGTTCGTGGAGAACTTGTACTCCTCCGTCTTCGTCCTGTCCGCTGATTCTTCACTGAACCTCAAGAATCTGGACGATCTGGAGGCCTATGTCAAGGCAGGCAACCCCGTATCCGTGGCCGTTAACGGCGCTACCGGCTCCGAGGCTTTCCTGGCAGCGGCTCTGTTCGGCTCTATGGGTGCCGGCGACCAGCTGAAACTGACTCCGTACCAGTCCGCTGCGGAGGCTGCACAGGCTGTAGCTAAGGGTGAAACGAACTTCGCGGTCTCTCACCAGTCTCAGATTCTTGAGACCTACCAGCAGGGCGGCGTTGATGTGGTCTGTGCATTCGATGACAAGGCTATCGAAAACGGTCCCTTCGCAGGTGTTGAAGGCGTTGGCTCCAAGGGCTATCCTTTCTTCCGCAATCGTTGCTTCGTGATGGCTCGCAAGGGTACCGATGCCGCGAAGGTTGCAGAACTGAAGGAGCTGTACGACAAGATCCTTGCCGATCAAGAAATGGTCGAGTGGTTAAACGATACCATGCTGCTGGAAGTTGATACGATGAGTGAAGATGACGTCAAGGCTCATATCGAAAACGTCAAGAGCATCGTTGAGCAGTATAAGGACATCGTAGCCGGCTGATAAAAGACCTCATAGCGAAAAAAGCCGAAGCAGGGGGAACGGGGTCATCCCTTCCCCCTGCTTTTACATTTCAAAAAGGAGTTGAAACTGGTGAAAAATCTGATAGAACATACCGCGGCAAAGCTGGATGACTGGGGCGCGAAGCTCGAGGAGAAGAACATCGAGTACCCCGTTGACCTGATCTGCGGCATTCTGTTTCTGGTCATCGGCATTGTGTTGCTGCTCATCATGCCCCAGCAGGTGCAGATCTCAGAAAAGGACGTTGTGAACGGCCGCGCCTTCCCGACGATGCTGGTCTGGCTCATGCTGGCCATGAGCGCCCTTCTGGTGGGTCGGGAGGCATACAATATGGTGATGCACCGTCCGGTCAAAACGAAGACGCTGAATCTTCTGGTGGAAGCAAAAGCTCTGGTCATCGTCCTCATTCTGGTGGTCACCTATCTGCTGGCGGAGATCACAGGTCTGTTCGTGGTGGGTGCCGTGTTCTGCGCGCTGGCCTTCCTGCTGTTTTTCCGCTGCAAGAAGCCCCTCTACTACGCCATCACCGTCTCGATGGCGGTGCTGATCTGGGTCGTGTTCCACTTCGTGCTGAATGTTAGTTTCTGAGGAGGCAAAATATGGGTTTGTTTGATTTTATCGGCCCGGCCTCCGGGCTGCTCTTCACCCTCGAAAATATCATCTGGATCAACCTCGGTGTCTTTATCGGCTGCGTGTTCGCAGCCATCCCGGGCCTGAGCGTCATCCTCTGCATCATCCTGTTTCTGCCTGTTACCTACACCATGAAGGCCATTCCCGGCATGATGTTCCTTCTGGGTATCTACTGTGCGGGTGGATACGGCGGCTCGGTGTCGGCCATCCTCATCAACACCCCGGGCACGCCCCACGCGGCGGCTACTATGCTGGACGGTCATCCACTGTCCAAGATGGGCCGCACCAAGGCGGCTCTTAAAATCGCGCTGTATGCCTCCACCTTCGGTGGCATCTTCTCTGCACTGGTGCTGCTCTTCCTCGGCCCGCAGGTGGCCAAAATTTCGGCACAGCTGGGCACGGCGGAGTACTTCATGGTCTGCCTGTTCGGCATGACCATCATCGCAGGCGTTTCGGGCAAGAGCCTCGTCAAGGGCATCATCGCCGCTTGCCTCGGCCTGCTCATCTCCTGCGTGGGTGCAGACCCCATGACCAGCTATGACCGCTTTACCTTCGGCGTCCACCGCCTGTATCTGGGCCTCGATCTTGCCGTTACCCTCATCGGCCTGTTCGCACTGGTGGAGATCATCGGCAAGGCGGAGCTGAAGCGGAGCGAGCTGAACCTCCGCGCCGGAAAGATCGGCAACGACGACGGCAAGATTACAAAGGATGAGTACAAGCGGATGCTCCGCCCGGTGCTCATCGGCTCTCTCATCGGCTCTTGCGTGGGCATCGTGCCCGGCACCGGTGCATCGGAGGCCTCTTGGTTCTCCTACAACACTGCAAAGAATATGTCCAAACACCCGGAAGAGTTCGGCCACGGTTCTGTGGAGGGCGTTGCGGCGGCGGAGTCGGCCAACAACGCTGTCTGCGGTGCGACCCTCATCCCCCTGCTGACGCTGGGCATCCCCGGCGACGGCTGCGTGGCCATTATGCTGTCCGCTCTGATGATCAACGGCCTGAACCCCGGCCTCTCGCTCTTTACCACGGATGGTGCGATCATGTACGCCATCATGCTGGGTCTTATCCTTGTGAACATCTTCATGTTCCTGCAGGGCAAGTACCTGACCAGCCTGTTTGCAAAGGTCGTCTCCATCCCCCAGCAGATCCTGACCCCTATCATCGTCATCTTCTGCTTTGCCGGTGCTTACTCGGTGAACAGCAGCTATTTCGACCTGAGCGTTGCGCTGGTGTTCGGCGTGATGGCGTGGTTCATGCGCAAGCTGGAGCTGCCTGCTGTCCCTGTGCTGCTGGGCATGGTGCTGGGCAATATGACGGAGACCAATTTCCGCCGCGCCCTGCTCATCTCGGATGGAAGCCCCAGAATTTTCGTCAGTAGTGTGTACTGCTGGATCTTCATTGCGCTGATCGTGGTGGTCATTCTCGGCATTCTGCGCGGCAAGATGAAGGAAGCAAAGAACACCAAAGCAGAACAGTAAAGGAAGGTAAAACCATGGCATATAATATCATTTTCTATTTCAGTGACCAGCAGCGCTGGGACACCTGCGGCTGCTTCGGCCAGCCACTGAATATCACGCCTAATCTGGACAAGCTGGCGGCAGAGGGTGTGAAGTTTGACAATGCCTTTTCGCCTCAGCCGGTGTGCGGCCCCTGCCGTGCTCTGTTCCAGACCGGCAAATATCCCACCGAGACCGGTTGCTTCCGCAATAATCTGATGCTGCCCTCCAACATCAAGACGCTGGGCGAGTACATGGAAAAGGATGCCGGCTACGAGACGGCCTACATCGGCAAGTGGCATCTGGCTTCGGACGGTGAGCTGGAGAAAAAGCCCACCGTTGACCACACCATCACCGCTGTTCCGCTGGAGCTGCGCGGTGGCTATACCGGTTACTGGCGTGCTGCGGATGTGCTGGAGTTCACCTCCCACGGCTACGATGGCTATGTGTTTGATGAGAACAACAACCGCATCGATTTCAAGGGCTACCGTGCCGACTGCATTAACCAGTTTGCGCTGGACTATCTTGACCAGTATGCCGGCGAAAAGCCCTTCTTCATGACCGTGTCGCAGATCGAGCCGCACCATCAGAACGACCATAATCACTACGAAGGCCCCAACGGTTCCAAGCAGCGATTCGCAGATTTTGTTCTGCCGGAAGATCTGAAGGCTCTGGGTGGAAACGCAGCGGAAGAGTACCCGGATTATCTGGGCCAGTGTGCCAGCCTTGATGAAAACCTTGGTAAGCTGGTGTCAAAGCTGAAAGAAAAAGGCCTGTATGATAATACAGTTATCCTCTATGCTTCCGACCATGGCTCTCACTTCAAGACCCGCAACCGTGACGCGCACCTGAACGGCTATGATGATTACAAGCGCTCCTGCCATGACGGTTGCCTGCATGTGCCGCTGGTCATCTGTGGCGGCCCGTTCAAGGGTGGCAAGGAGATCACCGACCTGGTCAGCACCGAAAGCATTCCCAAAACTCTGCTGGCTCTGGCAGGCGTGGATGTCGGTGATAAGATGATCGGTGAAAATCTGCTTGACGTTGTGGAAAAGAAAAACCATAATAGAGTCAATGAGGTCTATGCACAGATTTCGGAAAGCCGTTGCGGACGCTGCATCCGTACTGCAGATTATATGTATTCTGTCTATGCACCCGGCGTCAACGGCGGCGAGGCTGCGGCATCCGATGTTTATGCAGACGACTTCCTTTACGATATGCAGAAAGACCCGTGGCAGCTGAACAATGTGGTCGCGGATCCTGCATATGCTGCGGTCAAGGCGGAACTTCGTGAACGTCTGCTGAATTGGATTCAGCACGCGGAAGGCAGCCGCCCCACTATCACCGACTGAAAAGGAGCGCTTGCCCATGCTCTCGGCTGTTGAGAAAAAATCCGATCAGGTTTATCGCTGGCTTCTGGCTTATATTGACGAAAACAAATTTTCCGGGAACCAGCGTTTGCCTTCGGAAAATGCGCTCTGCCGGAAGCTGGGTGTCAGCCGAGAAACGATACGAGTGGCCATCGACCAGTTGGTAGCAGAAGGACTCGTGTACAAGCTCAAGGGAAGTGGGACTTATTTCCACCGGGAAAAAGTAATGACGCGGGATTTGAACACAGATGATGCCCTTTATAAAATCGGCCTTGTCCTGCAGGGACAGGATACAAGTGCCAATTCGGGATTAATCGAAGGGGTTCGCAGTGTTCTGACGCAGGAGCAGGTTGACCTCCATGTATTTCTGACCGATAACAAATTCTGCAACGAACGCCGTTGTCTGGAGACTGTGGTACATCAGAATTTTCACGGTTTCATCGTGGATGGTGTCAAATCGAGCATCCTCAGCCCAAATCTTGACTGCTACAAGGAGCTTTACCGACGTAAGATCCCGGTGATATTCTACAACAACTTCTATCGGAACTTGCGCTGCCCCCGCGTAACGATCAATGACATCGAATGTGCCCATCAGCTGATAGGACGCCTGATGGATGCCGGACACAGCCACATTGCAGGCATCTTCGTGTACGACAACTACCAGAGCGTAGAAAAGTTTCAAGGCATGGCGGAAGCGATGCGAAATCGTGGTTTGGAACTGAACGATGATTACATCAAGTGGTGTATTTCGGACGAAGCCCACAACGAAAGCTATGTCCGTTCCATTGAAAGATTTCTGAAGAGCATCCCTAAATGCACCGCTATCGTCTGCTGCAACTACATCATCTATCGGCTGGTCATGAAAACCCTGCAGAAAATGGGGAAGACTGTACCCGAAGATTATTCGCTGGTCTGTTTTGATTATTCCGAAGAAACTTATCGGCAGGAGGATGTTACCTGCTCCGTGGAGCAAGGCTTCGAGATGGGACGTCAGCTTGCGCTGCGGCTTATGGAGATGATTTCCACCGGCGAATGCGATGACCGGAACTACACTTATGTCATGAAGCCCATCCTCTACGATGGCCATTCCATCCGGAAGATCAAAAAGGTAAAATAAAGATTCTCCCGGAGGCAGTACTGCTCTCCGGGAGAATCTCTTTATCGGTTTTGTTGTGCCAGAAAATGTGCAGCAGTATGCAGGCGCGGAAGCACATAGGCAAAGAACTGCTTATACGCTGCGCAAAAGCGGTTGCTTCCAGAGGCATCCCAATCTCGCTTGCATCCGCCCCGACAGAGCAGCTGATAAGCACATGCTGCGCATTCCGCCGGGCGTTTGCGGCCCTGTGCCAGAAATGTCTGGCTTGTGGGAGAATCAAGCGCATCTTCAACGGTACAGTGGCTCAGATTTCCCAGCTTCCACTCATCCAGAACATAAAAGTCACAGGGATAAAGGCTTCCGTCACCTTCTACGGTAAGATAATGTCCACAGGAACCGGAAGAAGCGCAGGAGGTAGGCGGCATTCCCAGCAGGATACGCAGATAGTCCTCAAAATTGCGAACACTGATATAATTGCCTCGTTGCAGCTGCTGATACCAAGTATCAAAGACGCCGCACAGAAAACGACCATAAAGTTCCGGCGTTAGAGAATATGCCTGCCCTCCAATCGTATCAAGTGGGTCAAGACATGGGATGAATTGCAGATTGTGCTGTCCCAACTCGCAGAGGCTTTTGAAGGCTCGCTGCGGCTTTCTGGCCAGCTGTCCGGTCACAACACAGAGCAGATTCGTTTCGACCCTGTAGGCATCCAGCAGCGCAAGCGCATGAGTTACTTTATCCCATGTGCCCTGCCCAGCTGCGTCCAGCCGATAGAGATCATGGTTCTCCTGTGTGCCGTCCAGAGAGAGGCCTACGAGGAAAGAGTTGGCTTTGAAAAAGGAAGCCCACTCTTCATCCAGACAAATGCCATTGGTCTGGATGCTGTGGAACACAGAGATATTGCGCTGCATGGAACGCTCCGTTTCCAGAAAGAACCGGAAGAAATCCAACCCAGCAAGAGTCGGTTCGCCGCCCTGAAACAGAAAATGGACGCTGCCGCCTTCCTCTGTGGTTGCAAAAGCCTTTTCAACCAGTTCTCCTGCCATTTCATGGGAAAGCAGTCCCATATTTTTGCAGGCTCGGCTGTTGGAAACATCGTCATAAAAGCAGTACCGGCAACGCAGATTGCACAGGCTGGACGCTGGCTTGACGAGAAATGTATTATGTTTCATAGAGATTCCCTCCGTGCTTCGCAGTTCTTAAAACAAGGATACCGGAAAATACGGGCTTTCGCAAGCAGTAACAGTTAAAAGCTGTTTGAAATAGGAAGAAAACAAATATAGTTGTCCGAAAATCAAAAAAGGGGAAGAAAACTTGTATGGATGAAAATAAAACATACGGTACACGGTTAGCACGGCTTTGGAAGCTGTTTTTGAGTACGCTGTACATTAGCAGCTTTACCTTCGGCGGCGGCTTTGTCATCGTGACCTTTATGAAGAAAAAATTTGTAGATGAGCTGCACTGGATCGATGAACAGGAAATGCTGGATATGACAGCGTTGGCGCAGTCCTCTCCGGGCGCAATCGCGGTCAATGCTGCAATTCTGGTAGGCTGGCAGGTAGAAGGCTTGATTGGAATGATCGTGGCAGTGTTGGGCACCATCATCCCACCTATGGTCATTCTTTCAGTCATTTCTGTGTTCTACAATGCTTTTGCCACCAATCGCTATATCGCGTTGTTACTCAAGGGAATGCAGGCTGGTGTGGCGGCGGTCATTCTGGATGTTGTATTCGACCTCGGCGGCAAGGTGCTGAAGACCCGCTCATGGGTGTATATTGTCCTGATGGTCGCAGCGTTTGTCGCAAATACGGTGTTTGATGTCAATGTGGTGGTGGTCATCCTTGCCGCTGCAGTATTCGGCGTGGTGCTGGCTCTGGTCCAGTGGAAAAAAGGTGGTGCAAAATGATCTACTTACAGCTTTTTCTCAGCTTTTTGCAGGTGGGTATGTTCAGCGTAGGCGGCGGCTATGCGGCCATGCCGCTGATCCAGAGCCAAGTGGTGGAACAACATGGCTGGCTGACGATGCAGGAGTTTACTGACCTCATCACGATTGCAGAAATGACCCCTGGTCCCATTGCGGTCAACTCGGCAACTTTTGTTGGTTTGCGTATCGCGCAGGTACCCGGAGCCATCATTGCAACACTAGGTTGCATTACACCGGCGCTGTTCTTTGTTTCACTTCTATCCTACATCTATCGTAAATACAAGGATATTTCTCTGCTGCAAAGTGTTCTGGCCTGCCTGCGTCCGGTCATTGTAGCACTTATCTTTGGTGCAGGTCTTTCTATACTGTCTATGGTGGTGTTCGGAGAGAGTGCAAAGACGCTCGCCAACGTAGACTGGATCGGCATCGGCAGTTTTGCATCGGCATTTTTTGTGCTACGGAAGCTCAAGTGGAATCCCATCCTGACCATGTGCCTGTGCGGCGTGGCCGGGCTTGGACTTCACATTTTGCTCGGAATATAATCTTAAGACAATTTGTCTGTTGGAATCATGAAAATAAATCATTGGGCTTGCAATCAGGGCAAAACTGTGGTATATACATTATACGAAACATTGCTTTAATGAACGTATTACCGTTCAATGACGTATAAAATGGAGGTGCTCGCCATGACCGCCGTGATCTATGCTCGCTATTCCTCGGACAACCAGCGTGAAGAATCCATCGAGGGTCAGATTCGTGAATGCACGGCTTATGCCGAGAAAAACGGCATCACCATCGGGGAGCTGAAATTCCGGGATGTGGTCGTGCCGGATGCCATCCCGCCCATTGTTCCACTGGAACTGTTTGAGGATGTGCAGGAAAAGATCGCCAAAAACAAGAAAGCCCCTGCCCGGAGAAAGGCAGAGGATGATTACCTGCTGACCACCAAGCTGCACTGTGGCTACTGCGGTGCGCTGATGTTTGGAGAGAGCGGTACGAGCCGGACGGGCGAAGTCCACCGCTACTATAAATGTGCCACCGCAAAAAAGCACAAGGGCTGCAAGAAAAAGACCGTCCGCAAACAGTGGCTGGAAGATCTGGTGGTCAACCAGACCATGCAGCTTGTGCGGGACGATGCCGCCATGGAATCCATCATCGCCAAGGTCATGGAACTGCAAGACCGGGAGAATACCAATCTTCCTCTTTATGAAAAGCAGCTCCGGGATGCGGAATCGGGTATCCAGAATATGCTCAATGCGATTCAGGCCGGAATCCTGACCAGCTCCACCAAGGAACGGTTGGAGCAGCTCGAAGAAACCAAGCGTGAGCTTGAAGCCCGCATTGCGGAAGAAAAGCTGGCAAAGCCAAAAATCAAAGAGGAATTTATCCGTTTCTGGCTGATGCGCTTCCGTAAACTGGACATGAGCCTGAAAGACCAGAGGCAAGCGTTGGTGGATACGTTCATCAATTCGATTTATCTGTACGATGATAAGGTTTTGATAACCTTTAACTATAAAGAAGGTACACAGACCATCACATTTGAGGAAGCGGCTCAAGCCGCATCAAAGGGAAATGGTTCGGATTTGGATTGCTTTACTGCACCAAGAAAAACCAGTACACGTTGTGTACTGGTTTTTCTTTTTGTCTGCACGATGGAAGGGGCTCGAACAAGGCGGCGGCGCACAGCGCCGCAAGCAAAGCCACAGTGCGGCTTTGCTTAGCCTGCGGGTCCCAACGCATAGGAATGTCTACCGTGGAAGCTGTAACCGAAAGATTTCATGGCTTTTTTGTTTTGTAAGCCATGGCTGCACGGTTTCTGCACGGTGGGTGTTATCCATGTCCGATGATGTAGGGCGCTGTATTGCATTGCAATCAGTGCCCTTTTTCTTAGTGTGAAAATGTAAAAGACCAACTGTATATTTCAGGCTTCGGAAAGAAGCTTCCCCTCCTCCAGCATCTTTTTCACCTCGCGCAGGTCTTTGCACTCGGCGGTGTACAGACGGCGCATCTCGTCGTCGGCGGGGGCAAGGTCCGGCACCATCACGGTGACAAAGCCGCCCCGCGCACCGGCGCGCACGCCGTTGTAGCTGTCCTCCAGCACCAGCGTTTCAGCCGGGATGGTGCCCAGCGCCTTGGCCGCGGTGAGGAAGATCTCCGGGTCGGGCTTGGACGCAGAGAACTGCTCGCCGGAAATAAGGGCCTTGAAGTGGCTGGTCATCTTCCAGTTGTTGAGGTGCCGCAGGATGGATGCCATCCGGCTGGAGGAAGCCACCACCATGGGAATGTGCTGCGCTTCCAGATAGGCGATCAGTTCATCCAGACCCGGCTTTTTGGGCGGCGGTGCCTGAAAGGCCGTCTCCGCCTGCGCGTGCAGGGCATCCATGATGGCATCGGTGTCGCAGTCCGGGCCGTAGAAGCGGCGCAGCACGGCCCGCATGGAATCGCCTGCCGAGCCGCGCGCGGCAGCGTCCAGCCCTTCCTTATAAGGAAGACCCAGTGTGGCCAGTGCGGGCTTCCACAGGGTGGCCCAGATGCGCTCGGTGTCGAACATCAGCCCGTCCATATCAAAAATAACACCTTTTATCATTGTGCAAAAGCTCCTTTCTGAGCCTGTAAGATCCGGCTTATGCCTTCATTGTATCATATTTTGGGCAGTTTGCACATGGAAAAGCAGGCAATTTAGCGCAACTTAACCTGTCCAAAGATGAAAGATTTTTCGTTTCCTTGTAAATCACATTCATATTATTATAATAGAAAACAACATTCGGTGTTTGCGGGCGCATTTTCACTCGCTGCGCCCGAGATCAGGAAAGAGGGAAAATAAATCATGTTGGATATCAAGATCACCCGTACCACTGCTCCGAAGGCAAAGCCTGACGAGAGCAATCTGGGTTTTGGCAAGAAGTTCACCGACCATATGTTCGTGATGGATTACACCGAGGGCGAAGGCTGGCACGATGCCCGCATCGTCCCCTACGGCCCCTTTGAACTGGACCCGGCTACTGTCGTGTTCCACTACGCTCAGGAGATCTTTGAGGGCATGAAGGCATACCGCACGGCCAATGATACGGTCCAGCTGTTCCGCCCGGACTGCAACGCAAAGCGTTTCCAGGACTCCGCCGACCGTCTGTGCATCCCCAAGATCCCTGTGGAGGACTACATTCAGGCCGTTGAAACTCTGGTGGACGTGGACCGTGACTGGGTGCCCCATTCCGATGGTGCTTCCCTGTATATCCGTCCCTTCATTTTTGCAAACGACGTGGGTCTGGGCGTGCACGCTTCCAAGCACTACATTTTCTGCATCATCTGCGCTCCCTCGGGCGCTTACTATGCCGAGGGCATCAACCCCGTCCGCATCTATGTTGAAGACGAGTACATCCGTGCCGCTCCCGGCCTGACCGGCTTCACCAAGTGCGGCGGCAACTATGCTGCTTCCATCAAGGCCGGTGAGCTGGCCGAGGAGCAGGGCTACGCACAGGTGCTGTGGCTGGACGGCGTGGAGAAGAAGTACGTCGAGGAAGTTGGCAGCATGAACATCATGTTCAAGATCGACGGCAAGGTGTACACCGCTGCTACCGTCGGCACCGTTCTGCCCGGCGTTACCCGCCGCAGCTGCATCGAGCTGCTGAAGGACTGGGGCTATGAGGTCGTCGAGGGCAAGATCGCCATTGCCGACATCATGGCTGCTGCCCGCGAAGGCAAGCTGGAAGAGGTGTTCGGCACCGGTACCGCCGCTGTCGTCTCCCCCGTCAAGGAGCTGGTCTGGAAGGGCGAGCACGCCTACATCGGCGACGGCAAGATCGGCCCTGTCACCCAGAAGCTGTACGACACCATGACCGGTATGCAGTGGGGCAAGATCCCCGATACCAAGGGCTGGATCGTGCCTGTTGAGAAAAAGAACTGATCCCGATTCTCCGGAGAGAACCTTTTTATTCAGAATAGCAGCAAACGCCGCCAGGCCTCCGCTCGGCGGCGTTTGCCGTATATTAGGATAACGTCCTCGCCCTCTCCGTCAAAACTCCAAAATTTCCCGGCGCAATTGCTTTCTGTGCCCTGCAGTGCTAAACTGAAAACAGAACAGCGGCCTGCATTGCGGCAGGCGTGCGGGAAAGATTGAGAGGAATGGACCCATGGTCAAAAAATGGAGCGTGAGCTACCCTGCTGTCAACGGCACCGAGCAGCGCAGAGTATATGTTTATCTGCCCACGATGTATGAAGCTGACCCTGACCGCCGGTATCCGGTGCTGTATATGTTCGACGGCCAGAACGTCTTTTTTGACGAGGATGCCACCTTTGGCAAAAGCTGGGGCGTGGCCGATTATCTGGACTACACCGACACCCCGCTGATCGTGGCGGCGGTGGAGTGCAACGCCGGAGCCAACAACGAACGGCTGGTGGAGTATTCGCCCTACCGGTTCGACGACCCGCAGTTCGGCCACTTCGACGGCAAGGGGCAGGCTACCATGAGCTGGTACATCCACCGGTTCAAACCCTTCATCGACCGCAACTTCCGCACTCTGCCCGACCGGGAGCACACCTTCATCGGCGGCAGCAGCATGGGCGGCCTGATGAGCCTGTACGCCCTTTTGCAGCACAACGACACTTTCAGCCGTGCGGCGGCGCTGTCACCGTCCATCTGGGTGTCGCCGGAAAAGCTTTCCGGCCTTGTGGGCCGCGCAAAGCTGGAGCCGGGCACCGTGCTGTACATGGACTACGGCTCCCGCGAGATGGGCAACCACGACGGGATGCGCCGCGGCTTTGCAGAGATGTGCGCAAAGGTCATGACCCGGGGCATCCACCTTACCAGCCGCATCGTGCCCGGCGGCACCCACAGCGAAGCCAGTTGGGAAAAACAGCTGCCCTTTATGTTCCATACTCTGATGTATGAGGTGGAGGAGTAAACCCTAAAAGGAGGAAACACCATGGAAATGCAGTATTTTAAGGACTACAGCCCGGCGCTGGGCCGCGACATGGAGTGCAAGATCTACGGCCACGCAGGCCGCCCGATGCTGTACATCCCCTGTCAGGATGGCCGCTTCTTCGATTTTGAGAACTTCCACATGAACGACACCCTTGCCCCATGGATCGATGCTGGTAAGATCATGGTGATCTCCATTGATACCATGGACAAGGAGACCTGGTCCGACACGCAGGGCGACCCCTATTGGCGCATTCGCCGCTATGAGCAGTGGCTGCGCTATATCGTGGAGGAGGCTGTGCCCAAGATCCAGTATCTGGCCAAGGAGCGCAACGGCTGGGACGACCTGCCCGGTGTCATTGCCTTTGGCTGTAGTCTGGGTGCCACCCATGCGGTCAACCTGTACCTGCGCCGCCCGGATGTGTTCTGCGGCTGTCTGGCCCTCAGCGGTATCTACACGGCCCACTATGGCTTCGGCAATTATATGGACGAGCTGGTGTACATGAACTCGCCCGTGGACTACATGAAGCACTTCCCGGAGGATCACCCCTACATGCAGCTGTTCCGCAGCCAGAAGGCGGTCATCTGCTGCGGTCAGGGCGACTGGGAGCAGCCGGACACCACATGGTTCCTCAAGCGCATCTTCGAGGCCAAGAACATCCCCATCTGGGTAGACCTGTGGGGCCACGATGTGAACCACGACTGGAACTGGTGGTATAAGCAGACTGCATATTACATGCCGTATATTCTGGGCGAGTAAAATGGCTCGCCCTCTCAGTCACCTTCGGTGACAGCTCCCCCAAAGGGGGAGCCTTTGGCAAAACCAAAAGGCATTGCCGTACTGCCAAGGCCTCTCCCTTTGACAGATTTCCCCCGGTCGGGGGAAGATGTCGCGCAAGCGACAGAAAGGGGAACGAGGTGGACGCGAGCTTTGCGAGCGGACGGAGAGGGCGAGGCCGCCTTGATAGAGGTTCATAGAGGAAAGAGGAATCATAAAACCATGCAGAATTTTATTTTTATTTCGCCCAACTTCCCCACCAACTACTGGCAGTTCTGCCGTGAGCTGAAAAACAACGGCATGAATGTGCTGGGCATCGGCGACCAGCCCTACGATGAGCTGAAGCCGGAGCTGAAGGACAGCCTGAACGAGTACTACAAGGTGGGCAGTCTGGAAAACTACGACGAGGTCTACCGCGCCGTGGCCTTCTTTGCCTTCAAGTATGGCCGCATCGACTGGCTGGAGTCCAACAATGAATACTGGCTGGAGCGGGACGCAGCCCTGCGCACCGATTTCCACATCACCTCCGGCTTCCAGACCTCCGATATGCCCCGCATCAAGTACAAGAGCAAGATGAAGGAGTATTACCAGAAGGCCGGCATCGCCACCGCACGCTACCACATGGTGGACGATTACGAGGGCTGCCGGAAGTTCATCGACGAGGTGGGCTACCCGGTGGTGGTAAAGCCGGATAACGGCGTGGGCGCATCCGATACCCACAAGCTGTCCAGCGACGAGGATCTGAAAAAGTTCCTCGTGCAGAAGACGGCCCATCACCCGGATGTGGAGTACATCATGGAGGAGTTCGTCCGGGCCGAGGTGAACAGCTACGATGCCATCATCGATGCCAACGGCAACCCCATCTTTGAGGCCGGCAACGTGAGCCCCATGTCCATCATGGATATCGTCAACGACAACGACAACTCCATCTATTACATCATCAAGGACCTGCCCGAGGACACCCGCGCCGCAGGCCGTGCCGTCGTCAAGAGTTTTGGCGTGAAGAGCCGCTTCATCCACTTTGAGTTCTTCCGCATGACCGAGGATCAGGCCAGCATGGGCCAAAAGGGCCAGATCGTGGCACTGGAAGTCAACATGCGCCCCTGCGGCGGCTTCACCCCGGATATGATCAACTTTGCCCGCTCCACCAACGTGTATAAGATCTGGGCGGACATGATCGCCTTTGGCGGCACCGATATGCCGGTGGGCGAGCACTTCTACTGCCCGTTTGCAGGCCGCCGCGACGGCAAGCACTTTGTGTACAGCCACGAGCAGATCATGCAGAAGTACCAGCAGAACATGCGCATGGTGGACCGCATCCCGGATGCTCTGAGCGGTGCCATGGGCAACCAGATGTACGTTGCCACATTCTCCACCCGCGAGGGCATGGAGCAGTTCTACGCCGACGTGCTGGCCACCACCGACGACAACAACGCCGCTGTACAGAAGGAACTGAGCAGCATTCTGGCTCTGGGCGAGCCGGAGACCACCCCGGCGGAAAAGCCCGCCGCTCCTGCCGCTAAAAAGGCACGCACCACAAAGAAAAAGTAAGAATACGCTCAAACAGCCCCGGAACGGCATCTGCCGCCCCGGGGCTGTTGTTATATTGCAAAAAAATGGTCACCCGTTCTGAGCGAAATGACAAATTTTTTCAGATTGGTTGACAAGATGCCGGGGGGGGGGTAAGATGTGGGTGTGAAGCATATTTTTGGGGTGCTTCGGCACAAAAAACAGGAGGCTTGTATTATGAGATTGTACAAAAAAGCAGCCGCTGTTCTGCTGGCGGCAGCAATGGCTGTTTCCATGATGACCGCTTGCGGCGGTGGCGGTGGTTCCACCGGCGGCAATGGCGGCGGCAGCGGAAACAATGGCGGAAGCACATCCGTGGCTGTGCCTGCACCGGACAAGTTTGAAAATGTTGGCACTGGTTCCGAAAGTGAGGGTGGCGGGTCCGGCACTTTGGGTACGCCGATCGCAAGCTTCAGCGGAAGCCAGTATGCAGCTTTTGTTCAGAATGTGAAGAATCATCAGTCCACCGGTCTGTACATGGAATACACCACTGTGGAATATGATGCGAACAAAGCATATAAATCTGGAATAAATTATATTCTTGCAGCGGATAGAAATGACATCTATTTGAAAATGAGGTCTGTCGGCAGCACATCCTCGGTTCCGAGTGTGGTATTCGGAACGGTCGAGAACAATACAGAGTGGTTGTACGCCTTGTATGAAAAGTCGAAGGTTGCAGTGGGCGAGCAGGGAGCCTATAATGAAGGCCAGCTGTGGGATGATATTGGCTTTAGTGCAGATGCTCTGCCCTATCAGATGTACAAGACTGTTGTAAAAGTGAACGGCCAGCCCTATGACGCTGAGACCTTTACGGATTCCTATGGAACCAAGTACACTATCTGCTATCAGGGCAGTATGCCGAAGTATACGATGATTGAATATGCGCATCCGGATTCAGACGGTGTGCAGTATTACGTCACCGAGTATAAGACCATCCAGTACACCACCAACGGCCTGTGCCAGTGGCCGAAAGACGGCTATAAGGTCTATAAGTACGTCAGCACTTCTCAATCCGGCAATACGGCAACGATCGTGCTGGCCGATGAAGCGGGCAAGCAGTATACGATCACTGTCGTGGAAGGCGTCCCCAATGGCCTGACCGTTAAGGATGGAAACGGCAATGTCGTTACAGACCAGTTCAAGTGGCTTATGCAGGGCGAGTAAAACAAGAATATAATTTACAACCAATAATCTTCAGCCCCGGAACGGCATCTGCCGCCCCGGGGCTGTTGTTATATTGCTAAAAAATGGTCATCTGTTCCGGGCAAAATGACAAAATTTTTCAGATTGGTTGACAAGATGCCCGGGGGGGGGGTAAGATGTGGGTGCGAAGCATATTTTTGGGGAGCTTCGGAACAAAAAAACAGGAGGCTTGTATTATGAGATTGTACAAAAAAGCAGCCGCCGTTCTGCTGGCGGCAGCAATGGCTGTTTCCATGATGACCGCTTGCGGCGGTGGCGCAGGCGGCGGCAACGGTGGCAATGGCGGGAATGGCGGTAATGGTGGCGACACTGAAATCGTTGAGCCGGTTCCCGGTCCGGATACAACGGATCCGGATCAGGGCGGTGAGACTGGCGGCACTACGACTCAGCCCGAGAAGACAAAAATCCCGGATGTGACAAAGAGTCAGTATGCACAGTCCTCGAAGAAGATCTACAATTCGAACGAGTTCTATGTTCAGGCTGCTATGGCCGATTATGATGCCAATAAAACAAAAACGAGCGAAGGACAGATGATTTTGGCCCGCAAAGGCACCGATGTTTACGCGAAAACTGCCTTTACTCAAAACAGCAAGACCCAAGAGTATGCGGTGTTCGCAGAAAAGACAAACGATGGCAAGTATGCAAGTTACCTGCTGTTTGAGGATGCTAAGACTGCATTGAAAAGTATTCGGAACGATCCGCCCATGGACTTTTCTAAAGAGGAAGAATTGCCGAACGAAATGTACCGCACTACTGTAAAAGTCGGCGGCAAAGAATATTACGCAGAAACCTATACAGATAAAAACGGTTCCGAACAGATCATTTGCTTTGACGAAAATGGCATGCCGAAATATCAATTTTCTCAGCGAAAGGATGGCACCTCTGAGACTACGGTGTTCCAGACCATCCGAATCGGTAACTCTAATAACCTGTGCAAGGTGAACGGTTATAAGGTTTATACGATGGAGAACGATGCGGAACGTAATCCGATTCTGGTCGATGAAAGTGGCAACAAGTATAAAGTTACTTTCAAGCTTGATGAGACTACCGGAGTGTGTACTGATGTGAAAGTCGAAAACAGCAATGGCGAGAATGTAACGGATGACTTTGCATGGTTTGTTAAGTATTTTAAAGGTTAAAGCACTTTTCTCAAAAAAATAACAAGATGTTTTGCCCCGGCTGTCCCCCGACAGCCGGGGCTTTTCGTTGTCCCTTTTGGCAAAGTGTGGTATACTGTTGCCAGAGATTTTATTGGGAACGAGGTACATCTATGAAAATTCCTGCAAACGGTTTTACCCATGCCGGCAAGTTCCACGCCGACGATGTGTTTGCCACTGCCCTGCTGCAAATTTTGCGCCCGGATATCAAGATCACCCGCGGCTTTGTGGTGCCGGACGGTTTTGACGGCATCGTGTACGATGTGGGCTTTGGGATGTTCGACCATCATCAGGAGCCCCGGGAGTACCGCGCAAACGGTGTGCCCTACGCGGCTTTCGGTCTGCTGTGGCGGGTGCTCGGCCCCGGCCTTGTGGGCGAGCGTCAGGCCCGGCTCATTGACGAGAACTTTATCCAGCCGCTGGACCTCAACGATAACACCGGCGAGCAGAACAGCCTGTGCGATGCCATTGGCTTTTTTAACCCGGTCTGGGACTCCAAAGAGGATCAGGACACCTGCTTTTTCAAGGCGGTGGCCGTGGCGAAGCAGATCTTGGAAAACCAGATCGCCAGCGCCAACGCCGTGAACCGCGCCGACGAAAAGGTGCAGCAGGCCTATCAGAACTCCCGGGACGGCATCGTGGTGCTGCCCTGCTATCTGCCGTGGAAGAACGGCCTGTACAAGACGGACGCGCTGTTCGTGATCTACCCCAGCCAGCGCGGCGGCTGGAGCGCCCAGTGCGTCACCGACCACAAGACCAAGCGCCCCAAGCTTCCCTTCCCCCAGAGCTGGGCCGGCCAGCCGCAGGAGGTCATTGAGCAGAAGAGCGGCATCCCGGGCATCAGCTTCTGCCACGCCAGCCGCTTCCTCATCACCGCCAAGGATAAGGAAACTGCCCTTGCCGCCTGCCGTCAGGTGTTAAAGAACAATGGCCGCATCTGAGCCGTGCGCCCGGCCAAAGCCTGCCTTTGTGTATATGGTGCGGTGTACCGACGGTACGCTGTACACCGGCTGGACCAACGCCCCCGCCGCCCGCCTGCAGGCCCACAAAAGCGGCAGAGGGGCCCGCTACACCCGGGCCAGAGGTGCAGCAGCCTTTGCCTACGTGGAGCGCTGTGCGGACAAGCGCAGCGCCCTGCGGCGGGAAGCTGCGCTCAAAAAGCTGCCCAAGGCGCAAAAAGAGCTGCTGTGCCGCGCATGGAGCGCGGCGGGCGGGCCCTTTTCCGGCGCATAAAGACAAAACGAAACCCGGAACTCTTTCAGGGCCAGACGGCTCACAAAAGGGTCCCGGGCGTTTTGTTTTTGCGGTGTGAATTCTTTCCGTGTGCTGTAGTCCGCACATGCCTCCGGACAGGCTGCATGTGCCCCGAATATATACTGCGCAAATGCATAAAATATGAATATATTCTGCAAATAACGCATAAAGATACAAATTGAACCAAAACAGAGGTCAAATCCGTGTAAGGTTTGGCGGTTTTCGGCATTGACGGAAAAGCCGCGCGGCGTATAATAAAAGCATCAACAGAAATGCAGATGCAAGAGGGTGCGGGAGGGATGCCTGCATCAGAAAACAAAAGTGTATTTTTAAAAGGAGCAATCATCATGAAAAAGGAAAACATCAAAAAAGTCGTTCTGGCATACTCCGGCGGTCTGGATACCTCCATCATCATTCCCTGGCTGAAGGAAAACTACAACAACTGCGAGGTCGTTGCCGTTTCCGGCGACGTGGGTCAGGGCACCGAGCTGGACGGTCTGGAAGAAAAGGCCAAGGCTACCGGCGCTTCCAAGCTGTACGTGCTGGACCTGAAGAAGGACTTTGTGGAGAACTACATCTTCCCCACCCTGAAGTTCGGCGCAAAGTACGAGGATTACCTGCTGGGCACCAGCTTTGCACGTCCCTGCATCGCCAAGGCTCTGGCAGATATCGCCATCAAGGAAGGTGCAGATGCCATCTGCCACGGCTGCACCGGTAAGGGCAACGATCAAGTGCGTTTTGAGCTGACCCTCAAGGCCCTGTGCCCGGATATGGCCATTATTGCTCCGTGGCGTGAGTGGGATATCAAGAGCCGTGACGAGGAGATCGATTACGCCGAGGCTCACCACATCCCCCTGAAGATCAACCGCGAGACCAACTACTCCAAGGATAAGAACCTGTGGCATCTGAGCCACGAGGGCCTCGATCTGGAAAGCCCCGCCAACGAGCCGCAGTACAACAAGCCCGGCTTCCTGGAGCTGGGTGTCAGCCCCGAGCAGGCTCCCGACGTTCCCACCTATGTGACCATCCACTTTGAAAAGGGCATCCCCACCGCCGTTGACGGCAAGGAGATGGGCGCTGTGGAGCTGGTGGAGCACCTGAACAAGCTGGGCGGCGAGAACGGCATCGGCCTGCTGGATATCGTGGAGAACCGTCTGGTGGGCATGAAGAGCCGCGGTGTGTACGAGACCCCCGGCGGTGCCATCCTGTACAAGGCCATCAATGTTCTGGAGACCATCACTCTGGATAAGGAAAGCTCTCACTTCAAGGCTCAGCTGGCCCAGAAGTATGCCGATATCGTTTACAACGGCCAGTGGTTCACCCCGCTGCGCGAGGCTCTGGATGCCTTTGCCGACAGTCTGGAAAAGACCGTTACCGGCGATGTGAAGCTCAAGCTCTACAAGGGCAACATGATCAACGCCGGTGTCACCTCTCCGTATACCCTGTACGACGAGCAGACCGCTTCCTTCGGCGAGGATG
>ERZ791737.791-NODE-791-length-20548-cov-13.567999_pt1 | contig 20548 bp, 9 predicted proteins | sample MGYA00510042_ERZ791737 | MGnify/ENA primary metagenome ERZ791737 (study PRJEB30046, sample SAMN00791965) | human gut metagenome | study: EMG produced TPA metagenomics assembly of the A metagenome-wide association study of gut microbiota in type 2... | reverse complement strand
TCATGTCCCGTATAGACATACAATGTGCCATCATGCACCATAGGAGCAGGGTCTGTAGTAAAGCAAGTTTGCACAATCGGGTTTTGTGCCGACAGTCCTCCTTCGGTCATAACCGAAACGAGCAACAATGTGGCTGCGATAAATGTAGATTTCATTTTCATGCTATTTTCAGTGTTTAAATAAATGTGGTACAAATTCTTTCAGGCAACGTCTCCACGTGAGCCATTCATGCGCTGTGCCTTGCGATTCGTAATAATCAACCTCGATACCCAGTTTCCGGAGTGAATCCACCATCTTCTTTGTTCCCATTTGTTCCTCCGTGCCACAGCCGAGAAAGAAATAATTCACTTTCTTATTGAACTTGTCCGCATCCGCAAACACTCCGTTAAAACAAGTCTTCATATCCAGACCAAAAATCGCCCCGCTGAAACTTCCGATATAAGAAAACTTATCGAGATGAGGCAGAACCGTATTGAAAGTCTGATGTCCTCCCCACGAGAGTCCTGCCATAGCACGGTGTTCGCGGTCGGTTTTCGTACGGAATGTCCGGTCTATCATAGGAATCAGGTCTTTCAGAATAACGTCATAAAAGGTGGCGCCATACAAAGCCCGCTCCTCGTTCACATCTTTTCCCGGACGCGGCCGGAACGGAGCTTCCACATCACCGCTATCCATCACCACGAGCATCGGCACACACTGACCGGATGCAATCAAGTTGTCCATAATATGATTCATCTTTCCCTGCGTACTCCAGCCGGTTTCATCTTCACCCATGCCATGTTGCAGATACAATACCGGATAGCGCTTCTTCGGATGAGTTTCATACTCTGCCGGCGTATATACCATACACCGACGAAACTCTTTTTGTGTTTCCGAATAATACGTACAGGAACGAACTTGCCCGTGAGGTACTTGTTGAGGACGATAATAATCCCCCTCTTCACCTTCAGGGATTTCGATACCACTTGCCACACGGCAACAACCGAAGAACGTGTAGCTGGAAGGATCTGTTACCGACACTCCGTCTGCTATCAGGAAATAATAATGGAATCCTACAGGCAGAGGGTTGGTCGTTGCCGTCCAGAGTCCTCCGGCATCTTTCCACATATCACACTTCTTTCCGCAACAATCCACTTGTAACTTGGTAGCCTGCGGAGCATAGAAACGAAAATGAGCACGCCCCTCTTTATCCACCCGGGGATAGTCATATCCCGGAATATTAGTGGATGCCGGTTCGGTAGTAATCCCGGAGTTTGGTTCCTTCTCCAACAAAAGGAGTCGTTTCTCGGCATACCGCACTCCCAATTTCCTGTATCCTTCTGCCGTGAAATGCAAATTATCTTCTGCGGCAGGACAGCCCGAAGAAGGAATCACGTACGCAGTCGGAATCGCTTGCGGTAGCGTATTGATTATCTCATTCATGCTTGCACATCTGCCATTCTGGTCGGCATGCACCACTTCTCCTGCCAGTAAGGGAACATCCTTTGCCTGAAGATTCAAATCCCTCAACAAATTCTCATAGACTCTCTTTACTTTTTGAGGCCACTCTTTATCACCGGTATTAGACTCGCCTTGATGCAAGAGGATACCTTTAATCACACCGGCTTTCTGTGCTTCTACAGCCAATTCTTTTAGTCTACGGTAAGGATTATTACCATACGCTTTCGCGGTATTTTTCAGCCATTCCGGTTGAGAGGCAATATGCTCTTCGCAATTCTCCTCATCAAACAGTTCAATCCTGCAACCACCTACAGCTACATTGATGACACCTACCTTAATATTATCAGGCAACCTTTCCACTAACGTACGTCCGAAATAATCGGCCGGTGTTAACCCTGTATGGCAACGTACCAACGGAGGAACAGCCTTATACCACTGTCCTTTGACGCGTCCCAAAGACGGACAATCAACAGCCGCCATCATCAGAAAGCGTTCATTGACATTGCATGTATCTTGGGCCTCAATCTTTGCATTTCCTTCCATATTGGATTGTCCCAGACAAAGGTAAATATGGAAATTAGGGTCTTGTGCAAAGGCAAATATGCCTGCACATAACAAACAACTTAATAATATAATCTTCTTCATCTTACAAATAAAAAACAATTATCCGCAAGATACTACTTGTAAAATGCGGATAATCGAGTTAAAGAGAATTCTTATTTTCTTTCAATAACAATATTGTCGAGATACAAGTCACCGGCAGCTGATGAATTGGCTTTCAATTCAAACGTATTTGCCCCTTTTCGTAAGGAAACCGACATTAAGGCTATATTCCATACAGTATTGTCATTATCAGTTTGTGCAAACTCCGGGGTACCTACTTTGGTATTGTTTATATACATATCTACGGTATTGACTGTAGCCGACGGAGCACGATAGCGAATACGGATTGTATATACACCATCTTCCAGTGCAGTAACAGCATCACGTACGGCAGCTGCAGAACTAGCACCAAAGTTTATATATCCCTGTGCTGTATAGTTACGTATTGGCTCCGAATCTCCTTTTGTCACTCTCTTAGTCACATTCTTAAAATCAAAGCATTCAGCCTCATACTGATAAGCGCCCTGATAAATTTGTGGAGAAGCGGGAATCTGGATAGATGCTGCAGTAGATACAGTTAAACGATCGGTGGCTTTTCCTGAGCAATTGACCGTCAAATCCAATGGTCCGTTATGAGTGACAGTCAGCGTATATACATCTTCTTTCCAATTCTCGGAAACTTGTGCAGTACCATTGGCTCTGGAAGATACAGAATGAGTTGGTTTGGATGTACATCCATATATCTTGATGACCTCCGTTTTGCTCGAACCACTAGGGTCATAGTTATTCATGTAGAAGGTGAGCTTATTGGCATATTCTTTTATAACACTTACAGTATATTTGGAGTAAGCCAATTCCATCTTGTCACATGTATTGTATTTAAACGGAATTGCAGCATTCCGTATTCCAGCAAGTCCGTTATAAACCACCCAACCATTTTCTATACGTCCAGCATAAAGTTCTCCTGTATACTCTTGTGGGAACCAACGGTTGAATTTTCCAACTTTAGTATTTACATCGCTCCAAGATCCTTCGAAAGTTGATTGGTTGATCTTATACTGGAATGAATTAGCTACATCGTCACACAATTCGAACGCAACAGGAATCGTAGGATAACGGCCCGTTTTCTTAAAGTAACAATGATTATCCCAAAGATTGCCATCATCATCGCGAAGGTAAAGCCCTTCATGCAAATTCTTCGGGCTGCTGTATTTAGCATTATCATCACCGGAATAGACATCTTGAAGAATCACCACTTTCGTGCGGTCAATAACTTCTTTCCGGGAAGGAATACGAATTGTTTTATCAATAATCTTACGGAACATATCTATATTGATATTGACAAATTGCGGAAAACATTCCCAATTACGGCTCTGATAACCATCACCTACACTGACTGCATTCGTCTCCTTAAAACATTGCTGCCATATAAGTTCAGGTCCGTCGATAACAGTCTGACCTGTCAGCATCACATGCTCTATAATAGGCAGCGCACCGGCAGCCGGTGGGAAATCCTTATCGCCATTCTGTCCTTTCTCCTCTGTCCAGCCGCATTGGTCGAAACGGATACCGTACTGACCTGCAAAACCGGAGAGCCACGTGCCTAAGCAAATTCCTTCGACATTAAAGAAGCCACTTTGCGTGGTGTATTTCTCACACATAATGAAATTTTCAGAGTACAACTTGGCAGTTTGGGCAAAATCAGAATTACGCTTCACAAGAGCAATAGGATTGATATTAGCCGACCAAGTATTACCACAAAAACTAACTACCAGATATCCTCCATATTTATGAGTAAGTTTCAAAAGTTGACTCCAGTGAGCCACTCGTTGTAACCACGATACAGAGAACTGGTCATCATACCCCCAAAACTGCTCGCAATAATTGAAACCAAGAAAGTTGGGATATTCTCTGAAAAACTCATCATATACCCGAACCTTATCGTCACTTTCAAATTGACTATATAAGCTGACATCCTTAAAATGACTAAAACCGCCGCTTGAAGGCTGCACCATCGCCCACACATTATTTTCAGCACACGTCCTCAACCACGACTTTGCTATCTCATAACCATACTCGCTTACATTATAGATCCCAGTAGCCTCATCATGGCTTACAGACAACGAGATATTAAAAATGGTAAACGGACGAATATCTGCAGGGATAAGGTCTATGATTTTCTGAGGATCGGCATAATTCCATGAATCGATATGAACAAACCATGCCGGTTGTTCAGGAGAAATAGGACGGCGTAACGCCCCCGTTACCGGAGGAATTTCGGGATTGTCTCCTTTAAAAAGATTCAGTTCGATGACAGGTGTCCGGTCGGTAAAAGTGAAACTGACAGATTCGTCACCAATAGTACTCACTTGTTTAAACTGACTGGTAAGTTTGCCGCTCACCGCCTTGTCAAGGGTACGAGACTTAGCTCCGTATTTTACAGTCCAATAACCGTCAGTGTTGATATCCACTATCGGTGCAACTGTATTGTTTTCATCCAACACCTTGACTTTTTCATCATTCTCAAACGTTAGCCAGGCATCATCAAGAGTCCAATAATATTCATCATGTTCTACTTTGGCACCTACTTTTGGAGAATAGACTACATCCTCTCCTCCGCCTTCCAATGCTGCTATCTGAGCATACATACTGAAGCTTGTACCATCCGACAACTCAATCGTATAACTCGCACCATTATTCACCGGATTGTATGTCTTTACAGCCAGGTCCTGTTGTTTGGCCTCAATAAGCTTACGTAATGCCTTGACATTAGTATTAATATTCTCGACAGCCGTACCGGGTTTCGGTACGGAAGGAGCGTCAGGATCAATGACATTGTCATCTTTACAGGAACCAAGAATACATGCACAGCATACTATTCCGAGAAAAAGTAGGTATGATAGTTTACTTTTCGTATTTAACAAATTCATCATATTCCAACTAGTTATTATTATCATTAAAATGTCAATCTGACTGAAGTTATACTGTTAGCAGATAACAACACCGTTATACCTTCAGCAGATTCCATCAAACCAGTATCAATCACTTCCATATTTTTTGTTTCGTTCGTTTCAACGGCACTTGCTTTTTTTATTCCTGCTAATGGTATTTCCAGCCATTGAGAAGCACCATTCAGATTCAATAATACGATGGTCACTTCACCGGTCTTTTCATCCCAATAGGCAGTAGCACATACTTCTTCATTATTTGTAACTGCCTTAATACGAGTTGTTTCTGTTGCATATTGAGCATAATGAGCCATAATATAACCATTCTTTGTGATTTCTCCTTCACTCGTCGGACTCCGTTTGTCCGTATCGCCCATCAAACCATAAAAACGCTTCAAATACCAATATATATAAGCACTGCAATACCCCTCCATGCACATGTGAATCTCTTTTCCAAGATGATTAAGAGTATATTGCCATTTCTGGAATTCCCATTTCGAAGGATCATCAGAATTCTCACCGCCATTAAAAAGATGTTCTGTCATCCACCATGTCTTTCCTTGAATACGTGAATACACACCACAGATGTAATCGTGGCGGTTCTTAACATATCCGCTACTCAAATCTGTAAACCCTTGATAGAGATGTCCGGCTAGAATATCCGTTTGAGCAAATGCTTCGGCGTTGTTGATAATAGGATCAGTATATTCAGGCTGCATACCACAGGCTTCCGGTGACATCAGCTTCACTCCTGTTTCCCGTATCCTTGCTCCGTATTGTTTTACAAAATCCACTACTTCAGAAGGAGTCCAGTACGTAAATTCCATATCCGGTTCGTTCTGGACAGAAATCGCATAGAGGTTCACCCCTTTTTCCTTCATAAATGTAACATAACGGATAAGATGGTTTGCATACGCTTCATAGTTTTCTTTTTTAAGGTGTTTCATTTCCTTTCCATTCACCGTGATTTTATCTGCAAGCGCATCTGTACAATCCCATGGACATGCAAAGATAATTGCTCCGTTAGCTTGTGCTGCCTTTGCTGCTTCTACATCTGCACTCCAATCTGATTCGTTGGGATAAATCATCAAGCGAAGGATAGAATATCCCAATCCGCCGGCACCATACATTTTATCTAATTGTGATGCAGAAATAAGATTGTCACCACACCAGATCTTCGGATTGTACATGCCGCCAAATCCTACAACCGGCTGATATTTCACCATAGGATCAACAGTTAGTGTAACCGACTTGAATGGCGGTTCTTGTTCTACCAGCAAATCAACAGTTGTTTCATTAGTTTTATCGAACAAATGAATGGTTTGCGTACGCTTTTTCATCGTACTGTTCGCACCACAAGATACACGAACCTTCGTGTACTGTTTTTCCCCAGTATTACTGCCACCTGATGTAGGAGTAACGCTTTTTACGATCTCTCCTTCACCGATAGTTATCTCCCAAGAAGTCTTCGCCCATTCCACCACAACATCCGTCTGACTTTCCCCAGTACTCACAGTAATGGATTTTTTAAGAAAGAGCGCATACGCGCCCTTTCCTTCATCCATTTCTTTTTTTTCATCTTCCCCTCCCGAACAAGCCCCCAAGAGAATATTCGCAAGAAAGAGACAAAATAATAATGTAATATTCTTCATATATAAATAGTCCTTTTAATCCAGAGGAGAGGATTATTTCAATCCGTCCACTATACCTTCATACATTTCATTACGGTTATAGTCCGATGTCCAAGGACACAGTTTATAACCAGTATTGGTCTCTGTAATACCCGATATAGAGATTCCGTATTGCTTGTCCGCAGGAATAAGTCTTCGATACTCCTGCATGATAAAAGCCATATAAGAAGCAGCGGCAGCTCTATCTTCTTCTGTTAATTTATTAATCGCAATAAAGTTGCCATCCAGTTCTTCGACCATCATGCTAAGATCGGATACCCGTATCAGTTTACCAGTCTTACCTAGTTTATCAAACAGATTGGTGATCATCGTTTTATTGCCTTCCTGGAAAACAACATCTTTGGAATAAATTGCATTGAGAAGAATATTGTACCCGTCAATTTTGGTAACGTTGTCTTCTTCCCAAGCATTAACTAAAGATATGAGTTCATCAGCCATATTCCCCATTTCATCATATTGACCAAATGTGTTGCTGACAAAAAGCTCAAGATCTACATTGGCATTCTTCACTGTATCACGGGCAATCTTCACGGCGGTACGTGCATAGTCTACTTCACCCAAATATTCCCCCCAGTTAAATGTATTATCATTAACAGTCTTATCCAAAGGATTACCAATTATATTCCAAGCTTTTACACTCTTCGTTTCATTCACACCTGCATACACCATACCACCAATCCATTTTTCCATTTCTTTAGTGAAGATTTCCTTTTTCTCTTCTGGAGTCTTTTCGATATGTTGCGGCTTGGCTTCCCATGTAAAAATCAAATTATCGATGTATGCTGTCCAGTTGCCAGAACTGGAACCGATCGCAAATGTTATTTCATTGAGGTCTTTCATTGCATTGGGTATCTCAATTGTAGTAGCTGGAACCGCTTCACCCAAAGCAGTGTAAGTACCTTCCTTCACAAAGGTCACAAATACACCATCACGTTTCCAAGTATCATTCTCTGCGTAACCGTAAGCAGCTGCATTTTGATTGAGATTTAATAACTGACCATTAATTTTCACGTACATTCCATAACCATACATCCCTTTTAAAAGGCGCATATCCATTGACATGCCAGTATAATCTCCAAGGGTCTTGCCTTCAGCTAACTTAACTGTAAATTCCGGGAAGTAATGCGAAGCCTGATCTATGTAAAGTACATGACCAGTCTCTCTTTCTGGATCTTCTACTACAGTAGCTGTACCGCTATTGGGAGCACCAGCTCCAGCAACCATAGGATACACTGTATTCAGATTATCCCCTTCAAAATTGATAACCGTAGTACCTTTTCCGGATACTTCATAGTCCATAGAAATATTATCCAAATAAAATTGTGCACCACCTGATGCGGAACCTATCGCTAAATCAAATTCTGTCAGACTTCCTAAACTTTCGGGTACTACCAATCCGGGAGCGGTATCATCTTTCAGATTAATTGTTCCTTCACGTTTCCATTTGTCACCTCCGTCACAGAAACCATCTCCATTTTTTCCTACATTAAACTCCGTTCCATTGATCAAGACTCGTAAACCTTGTCCCCAAATCCCATCAGTTCCTACAAAACGCAAATCTATATTCAATCTAACGTAGTCTCCGAGTTTTCTTCCTGCAGGCAAAACTACGTGAAATTTAGGATAGGAATAAGCAGCTTTCACATCATTTGTTCCCACATGTAAAACATGACCGCTTTCACCGGCAGGGTCTTCCTCAACTGTAGCCGAGCTATTACCTGTCATCGGATAAGTCGTACCGATAGCATCATTTTCGAAATTAAACAACTTAGTCGTTCCTTTTTGTACTTCTACCGGAATATCTATCGGCTCGATAAGCTTATTATAATATGCGGCACGCTGTCCTTGGTTTGAACAAAGTACCCCTCCATAAAGAGTCACACCAGCCTCCGCCGCTACATCGGCAGCCGTTTGCATGCCACCAAAATTGTAAGTACCGTCCTCCTTTAGTGCATTTAGCGGATCGTAAGAACCGTTCATATCCACTGCATCAAAATTGGTAAACACTGTACTGAATGCAATTTCTTTCTTTACAAATTCGCTTCCCGGTACATTTACAGCTAACTGAAAAAGTGTGCCACTACGGTCAATATACGACTTCAGCAGGTCAAATTGAGCTAAATATTCGTTGATAGCTGCATTCTGTGGTTTCTCTACTTGAAGCTGGCAATTATATTCGTCTGTACACGACATTATCGACGCAGCGATCAGTGTAAAAGCAATTATCTTGTTATTGATGTATTTCATATACTCTTGATTTTAACGTTCATATCAAAACATCATTTTCTCACTACTTCGAGTGACTTGCCACCATACACATTACGTGTACGTAACACCAAAGTGTCTTTTGTTGCAAGCTGAATGTTATTGTCTGTCAAATTGACTGTATAGTCAAGATAAATGGCATTCCTGTCTTTTCCACCAAGACTATTTTTCTCACCTTTGCTGACAAACTTGCCACTACCGCTTACCACTACATTCTGCGAACCAGAGTGTACAGTGCACGAACCATCTTCTGCAAATGACAAACGAACAGTATAGCTAATATCCTTACCACTCTCATCTTTGGTTTTCAATGTCAAAAGATTGTCTTTCATACTTTTAGTAGAAATATTCACAACTTCATCATTTTCCACAAACTGTTCATGGCGAATAATATCTTTTGATGTACCTGCTACAGTAGCATGATCAATACCACGACGCAAGTACTCTCCGTGCCAAGGATTCACATACTTCACTGCATACAAGACAAAATTCTGCGGCAATATGCTCCAATCACCGGCATTAGTTAACACCGGATTTTCAACAACTGGCTTCCCTTGCAAAATAGAGTCCGCCCCCTGAACATTAGTCATCAACAAAGGAATGACATAATTCTCACTGATCGATTTTTCATCAGCAAAAAAATCATCCGTCAACTGCACTTCTACTCCCGCCATTATTTGCCCTTTAGGAATCGCAATTCGATCGGAAGCCAACGTGTAATAAGAAGCCGGCATAGGGACAAGAGGCTGATCTGTATCTTTAAAATAAAGATTGTCACACAAGGACTCATCCACTTTAAAGTTTATCACCACATTGTTTCTATTAGTATATCCTCCACCCCAAGCAGCTTTTATTACCATTTTATGCTGATTGTCAAGAGTATTATCCACAAATTCACTCTCACCAAGCTCTATGGTACGAAGTCCGTATTGGTTGGCAAAATATACTGTCTGGTAATCGAAATCCGGAAATTCATTGTCACTACTTTCGCATGACGTCCAAGTAAGGATCAATAAAACCAGTCCGATATATGCTAAGTTCTTTTTCATAACGTACTTTTAATTAAATATAATTCTATAATTATTTCCACCCTCTATTTTGTACAAGGTTGCTGAACTTGAGTATTTCAGAATTTGGAATCGGGCAATAATACATGTAATCTTCATAATTACGTTCTTCGACAACGAATTCATTAAAAGAATGCCCATCTCTGTCCCAGTCGATACCACGTACCGGCTCGTTCAAGTTTTCTTTCCAACGACGTATATCCCAGAAACGGAAACCTTCAAAACAGAGTTCCAGACGACGTTCATTACGGATAAGATTAGCCATTTTGCCTTTATCGCCCGCACATTGTTCCAGATAAGGATCAGAAGTACCGCCTATACCGGCACGCTTACGAATAGCCTTGATTACATCATAAGCCGAATAACCATTTCCATTATCTCCTTTAGGTCCCCACACTTCATTAGCCGCTTCAGCATAAGCCAAATACATCTCTGTATAACGAATACGTGGAATATAATGCTGCTGATTCGTAACCGATCCGAGCGCACGATTTACATCCATACGCAGTCTTTTCTTCATATAATAACCGGTACGTGTAGATCTCTGCTCTTTCACATCTATACCGTCATCAGTGCCCGATTTGCGCCCTGTATATATAGGTACATCGCCTACTCCAGCTATACTTCCGTTATAGATAATATATTTTGCCAAACGAGGATCACGTCCATTATAAGGATTATTCTTATCATAGTTACTGTTAGCAATGTCCGAGATAGGATACCCATTAGCCATAGGGAACGCATCAACAAGGTTTTGTGACGGATTCATATTGCCACTACCATTCAAAGAAGGCGGAAAGTTATTTGCCTCCTGTGAGTTGGCAGCCTCACTATTACTAACATTTTCACGCCAAATAATCTCTTTAGGATTAATGCCTTTTTGCAAGTTCTCTACTACTTCTTTTGAATAATATTCCACTCCTTTATCATCCAATCCGCCCAATCCTCCATTGTAGTTGAGTACAGCGGCAGCCGCATTAGCAGCATCGGCCCATGAAGCAGGATTAGAGGCATCCTGAAAAGCCGGACTAGCAGCCAAAAGAGCAGTACGAACACGATAAGCACGTGCAATCAGACCATTGAATAACTGACGGGACTTCTCTCCCATTACAGTATTATATTTACCTTTATCCTGAGTAATACTCTGAAAATCGGCAGGTACCTCATTCACATCATTATACTCCCAAGGAAGTAATTCTTCGGCTTTTTCCAAGTCACTATATATCTGCTGTACACAATCAGCAAACGAAGCACGAGGTAAATTAAGGTCCGAGTTTATAGTAAGATACTCTGTCAAACGAGGTACACCGAGCAATTCTCCGTTTTCTCCAAATCCAGCATGTGCACGAAGCAAATAGTATAAAAACATACCGCGAAGTCCATAAGCTTCCCCCTTGGTACGACGAGCAAACAATTGTGCTTTCTCTGCATCATCCGACCACCTTACCTTATCCACATTTTCCAGGAAAAGATTGATATACTGGATAGAACTGAACGAATTGGTCCATTGATTGATAGGCGTCCATAACCGGGAAGTCCAACCACCGGTAGCCATCGTGAGAAATGCATTGTTCTTCTGATTAATGACAGCATCATCTGTTGCATATTCACTATTATCATAGTATCCCGGAACGCAACGGTACACATTCACCAGAAAGCCTTGTGCATATTGAGCATCGTCGTACATCTGTTCCACATCCTTGAAGTTCTCGATGGCCGGCTCGAAAAGGTCATCGCAACTATTCAGCATCAAGGCAGCAGCTACCAAAAATATTATTTTCTTTTTCATATTATGTACTATCTTTTTTAGTTAGATTTAGAATGCGGCCTTAAAGCCTAGATAGAAATTCCGGTATTGGGGAGCCCCCAAACTCATCTCCATATACTCACGTTCTTTTGCTATTGTAAGTAAGTTGCTTCCACCACAATACAAGCTAAGTCCACGTATAAAAGTTCCGTTGAAAGTATCTGTAGGAAAATCATAAGTAAGCTGCACATTACTCAAACGGAAAACATTATTCTTGTACATCCAGAAAGTAGAATTACGGAAGTTATTATCACCATTGCTGGTAGAAAGACGAGGATAAGTAGCTGTTCCTTTCGTTTCTTCAGTCCAACGTCCCATAACGATTTCTGAGAACTTGCTCGTACCTCTGTTCCAGTAATAAGAATTATTTTTAAAAGCCACCGCACCGGTTTGTCCCGATCCCATTGCAAAAAGAGTAAAGTTCTTGTATTTCAATGTCAAATTCAAACCAAAAGTAAATGGTGATGTAGACCACCCGCCTGCACCCAGATCAATCTGATCATCACTATTGATTACACCATCACCATTGATATCCTTATACTTCAGGTCACCGGGACGAACTGTGCCGAATGTCTGCTTGGCATGTTTCTCGATATCAGCCTGATCTTGAAAGAAACCTTCGCAAACATATCCATAAGTTGCATCAAGTGCACGCCCCTGGCGCAACAAATAAGACTCATTCGCCACTTCATCACGAATAGAAGCTTTTGAAGAAAATACCATTCCATTAAACCCGAGAGTCACGTCGAAATCACCAATCTTTTTATTTGCACTTAGTGAAAAATCAAAACCAGTACGTTTGTCTTCATTATAATTGATCCAAGGTAAAAATGAAAGATCTGTGCCTAAATCGAAAAACGAAGGATAAATAGTAGAAGCACCTTGAGTTAGAAGTCCACTAGTCTTCTGAGTAAAATAGTTCGCATTAATTCTCAACAGTCTATTGAATAAAGTGGCGTCTATACCTGCACGAACTTCCTCACGAGTGATAAAGTCAAGATTCGGATTGTCACCTCGTTTTGAACCGGTCGTATTACCACCCACCGTTCCGTCATACCATTGAAACCAACCGCCTTTGTCAGAAAAATAGCCCTTATACATATAGTAATCAGAAATATCAAGATCCTGATGCAACTTGGCATAAGAAGCCGTAATCTTCAGATCGTCCACAAAGCCTACACTTTCCATAAACTTCTCTTTACTAAGTCTCCATCCCAAAGTGACCGATGGAGAAAAAGCGTTGCGATTTCCTTCCGGCAGCTTGGCTGAATGTACCAAAGCACCACTAAAGTCTGCATAATATTTATGATCGTAATTATAAGAAGCACGCAATCCCAGATTTACGTTGCTGGTACGATGATAATCACTACTCTCATGACCTTCATCAGCCGAACTTTGTGTCTGATATCCCCATCCCAACAAGGTCGCAGATACATTATGGAATGTCTTAAATGTACGGTTATAATCAAACTGTGCACTGAAAGTCATGGTCTGGTCGTAAGTCGATTTACCTACATATTCGTTAGTTGATTTTGTATCATCATTGAATTTGGTAAGTCCGATAATCATATCCTTACCATTCACATTAGACCATTTAGGCTCATAAATAGCATACTTTTCAGCATAAGCTTCTGAATAATAAGAAGTGTAATCTACGCTATAAGCAGTTTTGAAAGATAAGCCCTTTAACAAGCCTCCAAGATCCGCCATCACCGCCACATCAAACATAAATCTACGTGCTTTTTCCTTCGTATATCCAGCAGCAAGCAATTCGGAAAACGGGTTTGTCGTGTCTGCCGAAGTACCTCCTAACAGATACTTACCGTCTATAAGATGATTGCTGTTGGTTATATATTCCTGTATATATGCAACATTAGGATCCATCATATCAATGGGTAATAATGGTGCAAACCAGTTGGGGCGCAATGTAGAAGCCGCTCCCCAAAAGTCACCACGGCCTTGATAACTATTGTCAAAGATTATAGCAGCATTAGTAGTTGCTTTAAGCCATGGAGCCAGTGTCATATCCACATTACCACGTACATTAAAACTCATATCATAAGCTTTCTTTGACTCACCGTATTTCAACAGGCTATTAGCATAATTCATACCGAAGTTCAAGTAATAATGAGTCTTTTCATTACCTCCATACACTTCACCCGTAACATCTGAATTAGTATAGAACTTTTTCAAATAATCTGAACTATAAAAGTCTATGTCCGGATAACGATAAGGATTAGTACCCATTGCTGTGTTATAAATAGTACCGGCATCATACCTTTCTGCTATACCGTCATTACGACAAGCTTCATTGTACATGGTCATATAACAATCTGCATCCAAGTACTTAGGATAAGCCTTCGGGACATTCACCCCTACATTGGCACGAACATCGATATGCATGGGTGAATCTTTGCCTCGCTTGGTAGTGATAAGAATTACTCCTTTCGCGGCACGGCTACCATAGAGTACCACAGCTGCCGCATCTTTCAGCATAGATATACTTTCCACTTCCGAAGCCTTTACACTTGATGCACTACGAGGCACACCGTCTACCAGTACCAACGGTCCTTGTCCCCAAAGGGATGATCCATTGTAACCACCGACAAAACTTTCAAGGCCCACAAGGCTATTATTGTTAGCAGTCTTCTTTGTCAGCTCTGACGTGTTGACAGTAGAAATGGCATGAGTCAAATCTTCCTGAGCAACTTTGCCGAAAGCCACATTCACTAAGCTGTCCTTGCTTTCCTCCTGTGCCTGCACACCTGTCATGCTAAGCAATGACATGGCAAAAACAGTACAGCCGATATATATAAACTTTCTATTCATATTTCGCGTCATTATTAGTTAATACGTCATGATTACCATCCCGGATTTTGGCCAAAGCCTTCATACAAGTAAACATCTGCTTTGGGTAATGGCAGCCAATAGTGTCTGTCGGTATACTTTCTCTCCACCAGTACCACTTCTTTCAAGTTCATGATTTCATTCTCCTCCGGATGCTCTTTGTTATAGCTTGCGGTAGGGACACGGTCAAACTCAATCTTTGTCTTCAAGGTATAAGGACTCTTATCAAGAAGCATCCAACGACGGAGATCCATAAAGCGAAAGCCCTCAAAAGCAAGTTCTACGGCACGCTCGCGGCGAATCTCACCAAGAAAGTCTGTCGTATTTCCAGTAAATCGATCAAGTACGTGAGCCACACCGGCACGATCACGAATCTCATTGATAGCATCCTCAGCCGTCATATAGAAGCTAGAAGCTTTACTTTGCGGAGAGCCATAACCTACAGCCGTTGCCTCCGAGTACATCAGATAAACATCCGCTAAACGCATCAAACTTAAAACAGCGTAGTGAGCACCTCTGACGTTAGCATTATTCACTATTTTTAGACAGAGCTTACTATTCATATAACCTGTAAAACACCCTTTCTGTGGATCTTTCTCTTCACTGTCCGCTCCATTCGTATACAACTGGCAATATTGTCCGTTTCCAGTTTCTCCACACCATTCACCGTCAAATATGATGTCTTTATAAAAACGCGGATCACGATTTTTCCAAGGATACTTAGGATCATATCCTGATTCTGCATCGGCTTTTGTCATATCTTTGATCGGATAGCCATTAGCCATACCAAAATAATTTACATAATTAGCAGTCGGATAACATTTAATACCAGCATTGATATGAGAACGCGGACGAAAATCCGTATTCATGTTATAGTTCCAACGACCATCATACTGCACTAAATTTTCGCGGAAGATAGCTTCTTTCACCCCGTTAAGTTTACCGCCGGAATTGTATACGACAAACAGGTCGTTATAATTTTCCATATCTGCTAATTCATAGCGTTTAGTATCCTCAACAATCTTCAAAGCTTCGCCAAAAGCTTCAGCTGCACGCTTACAACGTCCCGCATCATACTCTTTGTCACCTCCGGAAGCCCAGTTCATTAGCGGACTACCCGCCCAAAGCAATGTCTTCCCTTTATAGGCCAAGGCCATAATTTTATTAATACGAGTATCATTCAAACCAAGAGTAGCTCTACCAGCTGTGGTTTGGTCCCAGTCAACGGGAAGCAAAGGAATAGCATGGTCAAAATCAGCCACACATTTTTCAGCACACTCTTGCCAGGTAAGTCTGGATAATGCAGGAGCAACATCCGGCGGTAATACTTGGTCAACATAAGGCATTCCACCCCACCATTCCATCAACATAAAATGAAACCATCCACGGAAAAAATAAAGTTGTCCTTCAATAAGATTACGTTCTTCTTCTGTAGCACTTACCAAATTACCAAGATTAGCTATACCAATGTTAGCCTTACGGATACCATACCAGCAAAGTTTCCACAGATTACCCTTATCACTGCGTTCCTGTGAATTAGCCTTTCCACCACGTATAGAAGAAGGATAAGAATAATAACAGGTAGTCCATCCCCAGAAATCACCATAGTCAATATTACGGGCAAAGAGGCGAAGCTCCTGTGGCTCCCAATAATCTTCCTCACCAAAATTAAAACTAGTATGATACTCACTGTTTGATACAACAGGTATACAGTTATAGAGTTCCTCGGTAAATCCCTGGAAATTCTTGAAATTCTTATATGGATCATTCTCTTCAATGTCACTATATGGAGATTTGTCCAAATAGTCAGTACAAGAAGTAGCTCCCAACATACCGGCCAAAGTGATGACCGACGTAAGGAATATTTTATTAATATACTTATTCATAGTCTTTACTTAGTATTTATAAAGTAATGTCGATACCAAGATTGAAACGGCGCATTGTCGGATAAGCACCATCAGAAGAACTATATCCGGTATTAGATTCGCGATCATCCGGCATTTTAGTCCACATATAAAGATTATCACCGTTCAGATATATACGGCAGTTTTTGATCCCCATCTTCTTCAACCAGTTTGATTTTTGGAAAGTATAGGACAATTCAACGTTTTTCAAACGCAAATAAGAACCATCGTACCAATATCTAGTGCCTGATGCTGCTTGATCAATAGTGGTCCCCCAACGCGGTGCGGGCAGAGTAGCACTCCCATCGGGAGTCCAATAATCACCTTCAGCATAAGCTACATGAGCAGTGCTACGGAACGTCGGGAAATTGACTTCACGAGTCACATTGTTTACTCCATAGAACTGTGCAAAAATGCTAAATCCCTTCCATTCTGCTCCGATTGAAGCATTGTAAGTATTCTGAGGCATCGTAGAATACTGATAGGGAGCACGGTCATCAGCATCAATTACACCGTCGCCATTAAAATCGACAATGTTATAATCCCCAGGGAGTTTTGCATCATTACCCGTTGTCCAAGCCGGACTTCCAATCACGTCATCCCATGTAGCAAGATTACCATGATCAATATAAGAATATACCTGATTAATGGCATGTCCCGCCCCTTTCTGGTAATCAGGTTTCAAAGGTGCATCATCACGGAATTTCACTTTGTTGACAGCATGAGTCATGCTAGTATTGAGCCAAGCACGAATACCATTATTAAAAGTATGGTTCAATCTCAACTCCAACTCATAACCATGACTGCTCACTTTACCGAGATTAGCATAAGGAGCATCAGTTCCAAAATAAGAAGCTATCGCTCTATCGCTTCCCTTCACCAAAATATCAGTACGAGTGTCATTGAATATATCCACCGAACCGGCAACCGCCCCTCCTAAAAAAGCATAATCAATACCTAAATTTCTCTTTTCTACAGTTTCCCATGAGATATTAGGATTCCCCAGTCGACTGATTGTGTAGTAAGTATAAGGAGTATTAGCAGGCTTAATATTACCCATCAGTGTATTACCTCCATAATCCAACTGATTTTTATATAAGAAACGACCATCTGTAAATCTTTGCCAAGGCTGAACCACCGCATCATCTCCCACTCTACCCCAAGAAGCTCGTAACTTCAACATATCGAGAAATTTCAGATTGTTCTTAACAATTTTTTCCTCGCTAATCATCCATCCTAATGAAAAAGAAGGGAAAAAAGCAAAACGGTAATCAGGACCGAACTTCTCAGAACCATTATAGGCACCATTAGTTTCAAAGAAGTAGCGCATAGCATAATTATAAGTTAAACGAAATACCCAATCTTCACGATAAATAGGGAACACACTGCCCGACGCTTCTTTCAAACGACTGAAAAGAGCGAGAGCAGTCACTTCATGTTTACCGAAATTTCGTGCATAATCCATTTGCATGGAATAATAAAGCTTACGATAAGTAGCACCAGTATTCACGCTACCAGCCTGATGTTCCCAATAGATAGGATTGATAATAGCATCCAAACCGGTACCAAGCTCCGGTTGTTCCAAAATAATTTCTCCAGTATCAGGTCTAACCCACATACGCTGAGAATTATGATACATATCATTGACACCACGCTTATTTTCAACGAATGTATAGTCCATTGAGAAATTAGCTTTGAATTTCAGCCCTTTGGTAAGCATATGCAAATCTTGCTCAAGGATAAAATCTGAAGTCATCTTTGTAGTCGTACGTTTCTCCGACCCTGCTACAGCCAGTTTGTATACGGAGTTAGGCACATCGGCATCACGAGGTTGATACCATCCCCACATACCGTTAGAATAAATCGGACGCATGGCATCAGGAGCACTTTTATAGGCTGCTGCCCAAAAAGTTGCATCTTGGTCATTATAGTCCCATGGTACGGTACGCTGAGCATTCGATCCAAATAGATTGGTAGAAAACTTTGTAGTTTTAGTCAATTGGAAATCCAAATTACTACGCACATTAATACGATTATAGCCAAAACCATAATCATAGCCACGACGGTTATCATATACTTTAAACAAGTCACCCTCACTTACAAAATCAGCCGCTGCAAAATAACTGACAATTTTTGTACCTCCGGAAACATTGACACTGGTATTGTAAGACATGGCTGTACTATTAAACAGTGCTTTTTCCCAATCAGTATTAGGATAACGATCCCATTCTTCCGCATTGGCAGGATGACGATACTTATCAATAATGGAAGTCGGAGTATAGTCATTCCAGCCATTAGGATTAAGACAAGCCTCGCGTTCAATAGAGTTATTCAACAGATAAAAAGTATCGTATGCATCATACTTCTCCGGTAGTTTGGATGCCACCTTTGCTGTTACATTAGCTTTGATTTGCACACTAGCTTTTCCTTCCTTACCACGTTTGGTAGTTATAAGAATTACACCATTGGCACCCTTCACACCATAAACAGCCGTAGCAGAGGCGTCTTTTAGCACTGAAATATTCTCTACAGACGAGATATCTACCGAACTCATCTCACGTTCAATACCATCCACCAATATTAAAGGTTCACTATTATTCCACGAGCTCTGTGTACGAATGATAATCTGAGGATCTTCTGCACCAGGCATACCAGAAGAAGCAGAAGTAATAACTCCCGGCAAAGACCCTGTCAATGCTGAACCAAGACTAGTTACACCACCGGCACGTTCCAGTGTCTTGCCACTTGTCTGCGTGATAGCACCTACCACTGACGCTTTCTTCTGTTGTCCGTAACCTACAACTACTACTTCTTCCAGTTGTTTGGTATCATCTTCCAACGTCACTTTTATCATCCCTTTGGAAGATACTTTCACTTCCTGTGGTTTCATTCCTACATACGAAACAATAAGGACGGACTTCTCACTAGGCACAGTCAACACAAAATTGCCATCTATATCTGAGATCGTACCTACTGAATTATTACCTTTTAAAGTTACCGAGGCTCCAATGATTGTCTCACCATTACTGTCAAGAACCGCTCCCCTCACCGTTATCCCTTTCTGTGCTGATGCTGTTACAAAACTAAACAACATAAGGAGAAACAGGTAAGGAATTTTTTGAATTTTCTTCGTTACATTTTTCATTACCATTAGTTTAAGATGTTAATTAACTACATTGTTTTCTAATCATCATTCTTTTTTTTAATTGCATTAGCTATCATTATAAATATCACTCATAGTTACTAGTATTAGATTTATATAAAAAAAATAATTATTTGCAAGTAGCGTATAATCCAATTGTAGTACCGGTAAATCCACCAGCCGTTGTAGTAGAGAGATAACTGGGATCTACATCTTTACAAAGCAGTTTCCAGCTTTTTTCACCATCAATAGAATAATAGAAATCGTAACCAATTCCTTGAGATACTAATTTCAAATATACTTCATTTGTATCTGCGTCTATTTCATCTGAAGCCAATGTCTGTTCCTTTTCACCGATTTGTTTCAGAGAAATATTTTTATTCTCACCCACTTTATTCAAGCAGAAGAAATATTGATGTGTCTCATCTTTAAACAACAGCATTCCGGCTGTTTCCTTATCGTTAGAAGGATTGAACAACATACGTGTAGCACATTCAAATTTATGATGTTGTAACCGACGACAAACAAATGCCGGAGTTTTCTTTTCGGTAGCGCTAATATCTGCACACTTCAAGGTCAGGTATCCGGGTGTTTCCGACAAAGAATATAGATCGGATGCAGAAGTTCTTAAAGTCATCCATGGCATATCAAGTACAGGAGAATCAAAGTTCGCTACTAACTCGAAATTACCATAAGTAACTGTCGTATCGCGTTTCACACCTTCACGTTTTACAATCATAGGTACTAAATCATCGCCTTGTGTCATGTACGGGAATCCATCTTCACTCCATTTCACCGGCATCATAAATGTTTCACGTCCCAAATTCTCAAACT
>ERZ791737.789-NODE-789-length-20584-cov-20.038239_pt1 | contig 20584 bp, 12 predicted proteins | sample MGYA00510042_ERZ791737 | MGnify/ENA primary metagenome ERZ791737 (study PRJEB30046, sample SAMN00791965) | human gut metagenome | study: EMG produced TPA metagenomics assembly of the A metagenome-wide association study of gut microbiota in type 2... | reverse complement strand
GGGCACCTCCCCTTTCAGGCGGAGGAGTTTGAGATACTCCGTAAATTCCCATTTACCAGCACCTGTCAGCAAGGCTCCGACCGTGCTCGACACCTCACGAATAGCTGTCGGAAAGGCTCCGGGACCTCCCGAAACAGTGAACCGCTGGCGTTTTGAGGCTCCGGGGCTTCCCGAAACAGTGAACCGCTGTCGTTTTGAGGTTTCGGGGCATCCCGAAACAGTGAACCGCTGGCGTTTTGAGGCTCCGGGGCCTCCCGAAACAGTGAACCGCTGGCGTTTTGAGGCTCCGGGACCTCCCGAAACAGTGAACCGCTGGCGTTTTGGGGTTTCGGGACCTCCCGAAACAGTGAACCGCTGGCGTTTTGGGGTTTCGGGGCTTCCCGAAGCAGTGAACCGCTGGCGTTTTGAGGTTTCGGGGCATCCCGAAGGGGAGATTCTCCCATAACTTTTGTCTTTCTTTAATCTTAGTTAGTATGAAACGAGCAATCACTTCTTTCCTCTTATTCTTCAGCTTACTGGCTGTCTCGCAGGCGGCAGAAAAGAACTTTTCCCCCGTGGACTGCGTCAATCCGTTCATCGGCACCACCAACTTCGGCACTACCAATCCCGGTGCCGTCTGTCCCAACGGAATGATGTCCGTAGTGCCCTTCAACGTGATGGGCTCCGAAGACAACCGATACGATAAAGATGCCCGCTGGTGGTCTACCCCCTACGAATACACCAACTGTTTCTTCACCGGATATTCGCACGTCAACCTCAGCGGTGTAGGCTGCCCCGAGCTGGGCTCCCTGTTGCTGATGCCTACTACGGGCGAACTCTCGGTGGACTATAAAGAATACGGCAGCCGCTACAAAGACGAGCAGGCCTCGCCCGGCTATTACACAAATTTCCTGACCCGTTATAATGTGAAGACCGAAGTGACCGCTACGCCCCGCACGGGCGTGGCGCGCTTCACCTTTCCCGCCGGACAGAGCCACGTGCTGCTGAACCTGGGCGAAGGTTTGACCAACGAATCAGGTGCCTTTCTCCGTCAGACGAGCGACACTGAGTTTGAAGGCATGAAACTCCTCGGTACTTTCTGCTACAACCCGCAGGCGGTGTTCCCCATCTACTTCGTGATGCGCGTCAATAAGCAGCCCGTCGCCACCGGCTACTGGAAGAAGCAACGCCCCATGACCGGCGTCGAGGCCCAGTGGGACCCCGACAACGGACGATACAAACTCTATACCCGCTATCGCCGCGACATTGCCGGCGATGACATCGGCGCCTACCTCACCTTCGACACCCGCGAAGGCGAAGCGGTGGAAGTGCAGATGGGCGTCTCCTTTGTCAGCATCGAGAATGCCCGCCTCAACCTGGACACCGAGCAGCGCGGCAAGGACTTCAGCCAAGTGCTGCAGGACGCCCGCCGTCGCTGGAACGATGACCTCTCGCGCATTCTCGTGGAAGGTGGAACGGAAGAACAGCGCACCGTCTTCTACACTGCCCTTTACCACACACTGATACATCCCAATGTATTGCAAGACGTCAACGGCGAGTACCCCGCCATGGAGAGCAACGAAATCCGCACCACGCAGGGCGACCGCTACACCGTCTTCTCCCTGTGGGACACTTACCGCAATGTGCACCAACTGCTCACCCTGGTCTATCCCGAGCGCCAGTTGCAGATGGTACGCTCCATGCTCGATATGTACCGCGAGCACGGCTGGCTGCCCAAGTGGGAACTCTATGGCCGCGAAACGCTGACGATGGAAGGCGACCCGTCCATCCCTGTCATCGTCGATACCTGGCTGAAGGGGCTTCGTGACTTTGACATCGAGTTGGCTTACGAAGCCATGCGCAAGGGTGCCACCCTGCCCGGCGCCGAGAACCTGCTCCGTCCCGATAATGACGATTATATGTCGCTGGGCTACGTCCCCCTGCGCCAACAGTACGATAACTCCGTGTCCCATGCCCTGGAATACTACATTGCCGACAATGCCCTCAGTCGTATAGCTGAGGCCCTTGGCCGGGAAGCCGAAGCACAAGGCAAGGAAGCCGACGCGCAAGCTGCCCGCGCCACTGCTGCGAAAGATCATGTTGCTACCGCGAAAAACCGTGCGACTGCCGACAGCCTGCGTGCCGTTGCCCGCCGTTATCAAGCCGACGCCCGCCTCTTCCACAACCGTTCTTTGGGTTATAAGCATTATTACAGCAAAGAGTTCGGCACCTTCCGTCCTATCTTGCCCAACGGTGAGTTCTATTCCCCCTTCAATCCGATGGAAGGCGAGAACTTTGAACCCAGCCCGGGCTTCCACGAAGGCAATTCCTGGAACTATACCTTCTACGTCCCCCACGACGTCCTTGGCCTTGCCCGGCTGATGGGAGGAAAGAAACCGTTTATCGACAAACTGCAACGCGTTTTCGACGAAGGCCTCTACGACCCTGCCAACGAGCCCGACATTGCCTACGCCCACCTCTTCTCTTACTTCAAAGGAGAAGAATGGCGCACACAAAAAGAACTGCACCGCCTGCTGCAGCAGTACTTCCGCAATGCTCCCGACGGCATCCCCGGCAACGATGACACCGGCACCATGTCCACCTGGGCCATCTTCAACATGATGGGCTTCTATCCCGACTGTCCCGGCGAGCCTGCTTACACGCTCTCTACTCCGGTATTCGACAAAGTCACCATCCGCCTCGACCCCGCGGTGTGGGGATGCGACAGCCTGGTGATAGAAACCGAACGCCCCACGGCAGAATCCCTCTACATCGACCGGATGGAGTTGGGCGGACGGCGGCTATCCCGTTACCGCATCAGCCACGACGAGCTGGTGAAGGCGGGCAAGCTGCGCTTCATCCTTCGCTGAAAGGGTGCCTGCCGAAACGATAAAAGGCAATTTCTTAGACTCGGATTGAGCGGATTAGTAAGTTGAAAATCCGTTTAATCCGAGTTGGAAGAATAATTCATTAACACCCTCCATTACGCCAGTTCCCATTTCACCGACAGCACCCCCTTCTCATTCTGAATATCTTCATTGCTCTTGTTCTGCCCTTAAAATTCAATATCCCACGTGCCACATGCTTTTTCCAGTTCTACCAATGCGGCGGCGTATCCCTTCATGGTTTCGAGGTATTGCTGGCGCACGTCGTTGTGCGTGCGCTGGGCTATCAGTACATCGACGATGCTCGATTCGCCGCGGCGGTATCGGTACACCATCCCGTCGAGTACCTTCTGAGATTCTTCGAGCATGCCGGTCTGGTACTGGTTTACTTTCTTCTTCTCGGCTTCGAAGTTGTACCAGGCTTGGCTGATTTCGGTCTGCACCTGCAGGGTCATGTCCTTCTTTCGGATGCCCGATTGCTCGATGCGGAACTTGGCAGCCCGGATGGCTCCTTTATTGGTGTTGGAGAAGCTCAGCGGGATGCTGACTCCGCCGGTCACCGAGCGGGAGGGGGGAAGGAAGCCGTTCCAATCCCTTTCGTACGATACGGACAGGCTGATGTCCGGACATCGTTCGGCACGGGTCAGCCGGTACTCGTTGGTGCTTACCTCGATGCCTTTTTCGGAAGCGCGCAGGTCGATGCGGTTCTCGAATCCGGCTTTCAGCAGGTCGGCAAGGGCGAAGTCGCGGTCCAGGCTGTCCCAACTGCCTATGGGGGTGTGCAGCGTGTCGGTGGTGAGCCCCATATACTGATTGAGTACGGCGAGTGCCGACTTATAGGCTGCCTGCTGTTCGTAGACGTCGTTGAGCAGGGCCGATGCTTCGAGGCGGGATTGGCGCAGGTCGTTTTCGGTAATCTCTCCCGAGCGGTAGCGCAGGCTGTCCGACAGGCTCAGTTGCCGCATGTATTCGTAGGAATCCAGTTTCACGCCGAGCAGTTCCCGTTGCAGGATGGCTTCGAGGAAGAGGTCGGCGGACTCGGCTCTCAGTTCCTGGAAGTAGGCTTCGAGGGACAGCTTTTCGTACTCCGCCATGCTGCGTGCCAGCTTTACACGGGCGCCGCGCTTATTGCCCAGTTCCAGCGAGTAGCCCAGTCCCAGGGTAAAGGTTTCGTTGGCTGCCTCGAATTCCAGTTCAGGGTCGGGCAGCACCTTTTGGGCAACGACTTCTGCTTCGGCAATGTCGATGTTCATCCGTTCGGCAAGGTAGCTGAGGTTGCTTCGGCCTACACGTGCCAGGTATTCCTGGAAAGTAAGCTCCTGCGCCGGAACACATCCGGTGTTTTGGGCAGGAGCTTCGCTACACACAACAAATAATAATAGGAGCATGGCAAGCGGTCCCTGAGCTGCTCTACGGCGCTCGCTATGTCCGACACCGGGGAACGCATCCTTCCCCGGTGCCGAAGGGGTCGTTCCCCGGTGCCGGAGTTCTACCAGGTAGTAGAACGTCGGCAGCACAAACATTGAGATGAGTGTGGAGAACATCAGTCCATATACAATGACCGTTGCCAATGGGCGCTGCACATCGCTACCGATTCCCGTAGCCAGCGATGCCGGCAGCAGTCCGATGATGGTCGTGATGGACGTCATCAGGATAGGGCGGAAGCGGTGGCGTGCTCCTTCGGCAACAGCTCGGCGGAGCGACATACCCTCGCGGCGCAATCCGTTGATGTGCGACACCATGATAATTCCGTTCTGTATTGACAGCCCGAACATGGCGATGAATCCCACAGCAGACGATACGTTCAGCGTCATGCCCCGCAGGTTCAGCGCCAGCATTCCCCCGAAGAGCGCCAACGGAACGATGCACAATACCAATGCCGCCTGGCGGAACTTGCCGAAGGTGCTGTACAGAAGGATGAACATCAGCATCAACGTCAGCGGGATAATCACAGCCAGACGGGAGTAAGCCCGGTGCTGGTTCTCGAATTGTCCGCCCCACTTGATAGTGTATTTATTTTTGTCGTACTTCACTTTCTCTTCTATCGTGCTTTGTGCTTCCTTCAGGAACGAAGCGAGGTCGCGGCCGCGCAGGTTCAGTTTCACCGTCAGATGGCGGCGGTTCATCTCACGGGTGATGGTGCTCTCTCCCGTACTTAGCCTGACTTCCGCCACTTGCGACAGCGGAATCTTGGCCCCCGTTGCTGAAGTCAGCATCAACCCTGCAATCTTCTCGGGCGTGTCGCGCGCTTCTTCTTTGTACTTGCAGGTGATGTCGTACTGGCGGTCGCCCTGGTAGAGCTGCGCCACAGCCTTTCCGCCGATAGCTACTTCTATCAGGTCCGACACGTCCGACACGTTCAGTCCGTATCGGGCTATGGCGTCGCGGTCCATCAGTATCTGCAACTGGGGCAGGGGCGGTTCCTGGTCTATGTCGAGGTCTACCGCACCCGGCACTTCTGCCAGCACATTCATTACTTCTTCGGCTATGCGGCGGGTTTCGCGAGGTTCGTTTCCATATACTTTCACTACCAGTTCGCTATGCGCTCCGGCTATTTTGTCCATTACTCCGTCAATCATCGGCTGGCTGAAACCTACGCGGAAGCCGGGCAATGTCTCGTATTCGGCTGCCAGTTCTTCTATCAGGTCTTCTTTTGTCTTTCCCTTCGGCCACTGGTCGTACGGCTTGATGCCGACGGAAACCTCGAAGTGCGACGGGGTGAAGGGGTCGGTTCCGTCATCGTTTCGTCCTGCTTGTACGGCAATGTAGGTCACTTCGGGGTACTTCATGGTGCGGGCACGCAGCGTGTCGGACATCTCGCGGGACTTCTCCACCGATATGCCCGGCGGCAGGTTTACCTGCAACCAGATGGAACCTTCGTCCAGCGTGGGCAGGAAGTCCTTGCCTACGGTGATGCTCAGCACGATTCCGGCTATCAGTATCACTGCTACGGGAGCCATGATGCTGCGGGGGCGGCGGAGTATCTTCTCTACGATGGCGGCGTATTTATCCCTCAGCTTTTCCAGCCACCGGTTCTTATAAATCTTGCGCGGCTTGCGGTAGATGGCGTACGCAATGCCCGGTATCAGCAGCAGTGCCACCAGCAGTGCCCCAATCATGGCGTAACTCATGGTGAATGCCATCGGAGTGAACAGCTTGCGCTCTACCCGTTCGAAAGCAAACAGCGGCAGGTAGGCGGTGATGATGATGACGGTGGAGAACAGGATCGGTTTCCCTACTTCGCGGGCGCGCTGGGCAATGCTCTTTTCTTCTATGTATTCGCCTTGATGGTCTTCGCGCTTCTTCAGTATCGTTTCCATCATTACGATGGCTCCGTCCACAATGATTCCGAAGTCGATGGCTCCCAGTGACAGCAGGTTGGCGGGGATGTCGGTCAGCTTCATCAGTATAAAGGCGATGAGCAGGGCGATGGGGATGGTGACCGATACCAGCAGCGCCCCGCGCCAGTTGCCGAGGAACAGAATCAGTACCAGAACGACCAGCGCCATACCCATCATCAGCGTATGCGATACGGTGCTCAGGGTGGTGTTCACCAGGCTGGTGCGGTCCAGGAATACGTGTATCCGGGCTCCTTCGGGCAGGATGCTGTTGTTCAGTTCGTCTACGGCGGCGTGTATGCCGTCCAGCACTTCCGAAGGGTTTTCGTGTTTCAGCAGCAGCACGATGCCTTCGAGGCTTTCGGAGTACTGGCGCGTGCGGTCGCTGTAGCCGAAGACGCCTTTCCGTTCCAGGTTGCCGTATTTCAGCGTGCCCAGGTCGTTCAGGAAGATGGGCACGCCGCCTTCGGAGCTTACCACAATCTTGCCCAGGTCGTCCAGCCCTTCTATCAGTCCGATGCCGCGGACTACGTAGCCCAGGTCGCCACGGTTCAATACACTTCCACCTACGTTGGCGTTGTTGTTCTCGATGGCTTCTATCACTTGGGCGAGCGACAGGTCATATTGTTCCAGCTTCCGCGGGTCTACTTCCACCTGAAACTGAGTAGTAATGCCGCCGAAATTAGTAACATCCGCCACGCCCGATACTTCTTTGATGCGGGGGATCACTACCCAGTTCTGCAAGTCGGTGAGTTCGCGCAGCGAGTGCTTGTCGCTCTCTATCAGGTAGCGGTAAACTTCGCCGATGGGCGATGTCAGGGGGTCCAGTCCCGGCACGGCGCCGTAGGGTAGTTCCACTTCGTTCAATCTTTCCTGCACTCGCTGGCGACTCCAGTAATCTTCGGTCCCGTCTTTGAAGACGATGGTTATCATAGATAGCCCGAAGGTGCTCTTGCTGCGCATCACGTGCATGCCGGGCAGTCCGTTGATGGCGCGTTCCAACGGGATGGTGATTTGTTGTTCCACTTCTTCGGCTGCCAGTCCGGGGACTTGGGTTACTACTTGCGACGTCACGTCGGCAATGTCCGGGTAGGCTTCGATGGAGAGTTGCGTCCAGGAGTAGTAGCCGAAGACGCCCAGCATCAGGAACAGGCAGAGCATCACCCACCTCTTGCGGATGATGGTAAGCATGATATCTTTCTTCATAATCTTCTATTTTAAGTAATATCCGTGTCCTTTATTTTAAGTAGTATCCGCCTTCGCTTATTACTTTATCACCCATTGCCAGTCCGTTGGTTATCACGGCCAGCCCGTTCTTGGAAACTTCCACTTCTACGGGTCGCCGTACGTAGGTATCTGCCGCGGTCTGTACATATACATAACTGTCTTTTTCGCCTTGTAGCAGTGCTTTGTCCGGTATGTGGACCATATCCGCAGGTTCGCTGAGGAAGTGCATGGTGGTGTACATGCCCAGTTTGAGTTTCTCGTCCCGATTGTCGCACACTGACAGTACACGGATGGAACGGGTGCCTTCATCCACCGATTCTTCTACGTGGAATACAGTACCTTCGATGCGTTTTCCGGGAAAGGCGGATATCTCTATATCCAGCTTGTTTCCTTCCTTGATGAAGCGGATGTCTTTCTCTTTCACCTGTGCCGTAATCCATACTTTCGAGAGGTCGGCTACTACGGCGATAAGCTCGGAATCGTCTTTCAGGTATTGTCCGGTCACGATGTTATTTTCAAGAATATTCCCGTTGATGGGGGCACGCACTACCAGCGGCTGTCCCAGTGTCATGTTCTCCGGGTTCTCCACTTGGTAGACGCGCAGGGCGGCAACGGCATTCTCATATTCTTTATCGGCAATGAGCAGTGCGCTCTCCGCTTCTTCCAGTTCTTTCTGCGAACTGACTCCGTTTTCTATCAAGTCCTTTTTGCGTTGGTAGTCTTTCTGTGCCAGTTCGCGCGCCAGGCGTGCCTGGAAGAAATCTTTTTGTGCTGCGGTGAAGTCGGGGGAACTGATTTCAAACAACGGTGTCCCTTCCGTCACCTGTTGCCCCAGGCGGACACACGATTTCATCACCCGTCCCGAGAAGGGCGGTGCCACGTATGCAAACTGAGTAGGGATAGCCTGTACCGTTCCGGCAGTGACCACCTCCTTAGAATAAGGCATTACTTGTGTTTCCTGAACTTTCAGCTTCTCGTTCAGTGTACGGTTGGCAACAATCACTGTGTCACCTCTGTGTTGCAGATTGCTGCTTTCTCTCTCTTCCATGCCCTTCTTGCATCCGGCAAGAAGCAACATGCCCACTAATGCTAATAGTAGAGTTCTCTTTTTCATTTTCTTCCGCTTAAATGATAGTTAATACTGTTCTTACTTTCCGAACGGGGCTCAACAGGGCCTTTTGAATGATTTCAGAACTTATTGCTACAATGATTTCAGAACTTATTGCTGCAATGATTTCTGAATTCATTGCTGCAATGGTATACTTGTCTTCTGAGTTATAATTCCGCTGCAAAAGTAGGCAGTGGATGCGGAAGCGCCCGTTAGAGAATTATTAGAAGAGTATTAGAAAACCATTAGAGAAAAATGAAGAGAGATGTTATTATGCGTAAGGTATATCGAACCAGAATTCGGAGCCTTCTCCCGGTGCCGAGATCACGCCTACTTCTCCGTTCATCTTTTCTGCTATCATCATACAGATAGAAAGTCCTAATCCCGTTCCTTGTTTGAAACTGTCCAGTTTGACAAATCGTTCGAAGATATCCTTGTGCCTTTCAGCCGGAATGCCGCAGCCGGTGTCTCGGACAAAGAAACGTATTCTTCCCTCTTGAGGTGGATAGTAGCCAATATCTATATACCCTTGTTCCGTATGCTTGATGGCATTTGACAGGTAGTTGTTCAGCACTTGAATAACCCGCGTGGATACGGTACGGATGGTACATGCTTCCAGACCGGGCAGAAAACGTAGTTTGATTGCGGAAGAAATCTTCAGCTTGGCAGTGGCTTGTATCTTCTCAAGTGCATCATTTACGTCCATTTCGTCTTCTCTGAATTCGAGTGTGTTGGCTTCTATGCGCGAGAGGTCGAGCACATCGTTGATTAACTGTAATAAAAGCTGATTGTTTGTTTCGATAAGCCGGATGTATTCTTTGGCATCTTCATCTTGAATGTATTCGGAAAGTATGGATGAGAAGCCTACGATGGCATTCAGCGGAGTACGTATCTCGTGACTTATGTTGGCAAGAAATGCAGATTTCAGCCGGTTGGATTCTTCTGCTTTTTCTTTTGCAGCCAGTAATTCGGTGATATCCAGTGCGGAACTTACTATCCAGCGTTCTCTGCCATGGTTGTAAGAGACTAAATTTTTATGGAAGGACAGAATGTATTCTCCACCTTTGGGATTGATGAAATGCTTGATGTACGAATGTGAGGTTGCGGTCTCTTCTGCCAGCCTGTCTGTTTCTTGTATGAAGTTGTCGGTCATCAGATGCCTGAAGTCTTTTTCATAGTGGCCTACTATCTCATCAGCGGGAGTCCCCATCATTTCAGCAGCCTTTTTGTTCCATATCAGATAACGTCCGTTGTCGTTTTGGTCTTTCACGGTAGTGGCGATAGGCAGGTTCTCGAGTATGCTTTCCAGGAAGAACCGGTACTTTTCGTTTTCCAGGCGTTTAAGTTCGTTTTCCGTGACATTGCGTACAAAAGCCATGACTCTGTCGTGTTTCAGGTAGACCAGCCGTACCGATATGTATATTTCGTTATCATCCTCTATTCTGATTTTCACAGTCAGATGGCATGGAATGCGGGTGTCCAGAACTTTCCGCAATAGTGTTATGTGCTTGTTGTATTCTTCTTCATTGATTACTATATCGCGGATGTCGAGTTTTCCTAAGTTTTTAAGGGCGATTTTATTGGTTTGCTCTGTCGGTTCATTCAGGAGCCGTAACACAATTCCTTGTCCGCTCAATAGGTAAACAGGTGTGTCTATAGCTCTGATAATCTGTCTGTTCAGACTTTTGTATTTATTGTTTAGCCAATGAAGAAAAACAACGACTACAATGACAAGTAGTAGAAATAGGGGGATGTGCCCAGCTAGTAACGTTTGCATAAGGTTTGTTTTTAGCGTCCTCATCTGTCCTCTTAGACGAAGGTTATTATATAAAAAAGCGCGAGGACCGTTATTGTCTATTGGTATTCGAGGCTCTGGAATGCCTACACCATAAATAGACAACAGCCCCCACGCCTAAGTATGTATTAACATAGACGTGAAGAAACTGTTGCTATTATCCCATGGTGTTTAATGAATTTTCCAGATTCCGAATACTGGGGATAATAACTTTCGCTTCTTGCGTTTTTACTAAAATAAGTCAATAGTGTCCGTTATCACTATAGCGGGCAAGACTTTGTTGCAAAAGTAGTATAAATTTTTAAAAGATTGGCAGATATGGACAAACAAAGTGTATATAAATGAACAGGGCGTGAAAACAAAAAGATGTTTTCACGCCCTGCGTAGTCTGCCACTAAAATGTAAGAGAGAGATTTGTTAGAGTATTTATTTCATGGCTTCTATCGTATAACCTTGTTGTTTCAACAGGTTTAATACACCGTTATTTCCCGGCAGGTGTCCGGCACCGACAACGAAGAGGGTAGGGGTTTCGGTCATGATAGTCGGCATCTTTTCTACCCACGCCTTGTTACGGTTGTCCAGCAATGCTTCCATCTCTCCGGGAAGCGGGTCGCAGGAGTTACCGTCTCGTTCTTCCATCAGTTGCAGCACGGCATCCAGGTCTTGTTTCTCATAGGCAACGATGAGGCGTTTGCTCTGTTCCAAGGTCCTGTCAATGTCGCTCACCATGCAATGCAGAAGTTTGGCTTGGCGCTGCAGCGTCTGGTTGTTGAACAGGATATCTATCTGTGATTGGGCTGTTTCCAAACCACCCACTTTCTTGCCTTGCTGTTGGGCTTGTTGCTGGAAGTAGGTATCGAGTTGCTCTTGGGGATTGAAGCCCGGTGTATGCTTCATATAAAGCAACACAACCAGTTGCTGGTTGATGGCGGCAGGCTTCAGTTGTGCCAGCATGGCAATGTCCACCATCATATTTTCTTTCACGACTTTTCCTACTTCTTCATATTGTTCGGGTGTGAAGAGGGTTTGCAACGTTGTGTCTTTGGGCAGTATCATCTGTTGCTGCATGCTTTGCATGAAAGCCGGTGTCATGGTTTCGCTCATCACTACTTCTCCGTAAACTTGATCGGTCTCTTTCATTGCTTGCGGCAGAGCGGCGATACTGTCTTTGATACTAAGCGGGGAGAGGTGGTAAGTACCGAAGATATAGGATGGTTTCTCTAATCCCTTACCGGATATTTTCCACAAAAGCTGTGCGTTAGCACTCAGTGCGATACTGATAAATAGCAGGATGCCTAAAAGTTTCTTCATTGTTTCCTTTTTGTTAATTGGTTATTCTGTGTTATCAGTCGAAGAAAAGGGAGGAAAATCACAACATTGAAGAAATTTTAGGGTGCATTCAGATGGGAATTTGTGTATTACTTTCTTCCCCCGCAAAGCCAATAATCCGTATAATACTTCTCTTTGAGGCTGCTGACAATCACCCCCTTGCTGGTACTGGCGTGAATAAACTTCCCGTCTTTAAGGTAGATGCCTACGTGTGCCACTTTCTTGCGGGACGCACGGCTGGTGAAGAATACCAAATCTCCCTCACGCAGATTGCGGCGGGAGATTTTCTTGGTTTCTTTCAACTGTCCGTCTGTACTTCTCGACAGGCGGGTATGGTAAACCTTCTTATAGAGTTGCGATACCAGTCCTGAACAATCGGTTCCACGTTTGCTGTCGCCACCGGCACGGTAGGGGGCGCCTATCCATTCGGCGGCGCTGATGTACAGCTTATGATTGTCGGTCATCTCAATGTCTACACCCAAGCGGACGGAGGCCTGTGCCAATGCTTTGTAGTCCAGGCGTGGCGCTGAGGTATGGCAGGAACTTAAACCGATTAACAGTCCGGTAAGAGCTACTATATAAGAAAAGTACCGTTTCATGCTTCAGGGGCTTTATCCGTTGTTTGCGGCTTTTCTGCAGAAGTCTCTTCCATTGCTGTCTCTTCCATTGCGATTTCTTCGGTTATGGCCTCTTCTGCTGCTATCTCTTCTTCTACACCGATGTTGAAGTATGCTTCCAGTTCTTTTTCTGCCGAATTGTTTTCGTTTCGGATATCGCGGAGAATAACGCCATGTTCCAGCAAGGCGATGCGCGGGCATACGTCTACCGTGTGGTTCAGGTTGTGGCTGGAGATGATGACAGTTGCTCCGTGCTCCTCATTATACTTCTTCAGCAGGTACTTGATGACCGACTGCGAACTGGGATCGAGGAAGTTGAAAGGCTCGTCCAGTATTAGTAGTTGCGGATGGTGGAGCATAGCGGAGATAATACCGATTTTCTGCTTGTTACCGGCAGAGAAATTGCGGATAAACTTCTTCTGTCCTATCACTTCACCGTTCATGAAGCGTTCGAAAGGTACGATGCGCTCGTCTACCTCTTCCTTCTTCAGGCCGTACATCTTGCCGATGAAGTAGAAGTACTCTTCAGGTGTCAGGTAGTCTATCAGGAAACCGTCGTCGATGAAAGCTCCGGTAAAGTTCTTCCAGTCCTCGCTTTTGCTCACGTCGATGTCATTGATGGTTACATTACCCTGATCTGCTTGCAGCAAGTCCAGTATCAATCGGAAAAGAGTGGTTTTGCCGGCTCCGTTGTTGCCGACCAGGCCAAGCATGTCTCCCTGCTGAATGGTGTAGTTCTCTATATCTACGGCTTTCTTTTCGCCAAAGTTTTTCTGTAAATTATTAATCTGTATCATGATAGTGATTAGTTATTAATGATTAATGATCCGTGTCTGATTTGAATCGTTATGCCCGCTGTCTGCTATCTCTGAAACCCTCCATATTCTTGTAGCGGCGTTTCATGAATCGCAAGTAGACGTTCTTCAGCCAGAAGCGGGAAGTAAGGATAAAACCTCCACCGATTACAATCAGAATCCATGCCGTTACTGTCTGCCCCCATAAAGATACCAGAATAACATTCAGGATCAGAGGCACACCGAAGGCAGCGCCGGCAATCAGGTTCTGCAAACCGGTTCCCATATTCTGGCGGTTCGTCATCTTTGCATTCAGGTCTACGGTTTTGTTGTTGTACACAGCCAGTTGGAACAGGCAGAAATAAACACATCCCGATACAAATACCGCCCAGGCGATGCAACTCAACACAGCCAGCTTACCGGTTGCCATGGCCGGGATCATCAGTATCAAAGGAATAAGTATGGCAATGCTATACAGTATATATTTGGCACGTAGCAGTGCATAGATCGATTCTTTACGGCTCATCAGTCCGTCGATATAGTTTCCTTCATAGCTCATTAGGCTGGAAAGGAACAGAATACCGAAGATGACAAAGTTATAGACCATGATAAAGTTTTTCATTCCTTGTCCGTCGTACACCTCCGTAAAGCTGAGGACACAACTGAAGGCTATCACTACGATGAAAACCGTACGCAGTGAAGTTTTGCATACCTTGTTGCGCAGCAGCAGTTTCAGTTCCAGCCGCATGTATTCGCCTATTTCACCATAACGGTCCAGGAACTTGTACTCGGATACATGCTTCACTTTCGTATCTTCCACTTTGTTTATTTCATCATAAATCAGTCCGGTCATCAGGCTGCGGTTGATGAACCACATAATGACGATGGCAATCAGTACGCCGATAAACGTAAGCAGGTTTCCGTTAATGAATCCTTCGCCCAGATCGATGGACCAGTCGAACAGCGGACTCTTGTCCGGAATAAACATAGCGGCTGCAATGCCTCCATATATTAGGATGGGCAGAGCGATCCACCAGATACGTTCATTCATCAGGGTGCGGCACAACAGGAACCAATAGTTGTTGAATATCATCAGTAACCAGATGCCGATGCAGTAGGTCAGTACTCCCGTCAGCCCGTAGAATTTGGTGATGGTAAGAATGGCAAACGGAACAAAGAAGAATAGCCAAATCAGATTAAAGCCGTTCAAACCGGAGCGTATCAGCAGAAAATCAATCAACCGGTTCCGCTTTATAGGAAGCAGTAAATAAGGCTTTACTTCTTGTGTCGGCGTCTTTTGGAAAGGGAAACGCATCAGGAAATCCAGGACGAGGATAAATATCAGGCCGCTGTTCAGAACGTGATAGGCTTCTGTGGCACCACCGTCAAAGGCAAATGCAAAAGTACTGCCGAAGAAGATGAGATAACCTGCCCAAAAGACAGCCATGAAGTACATCCAGAACTTGCCGAACTTGTTCTTCTCGTACATCGGGTTTCGTTTGGCAGCCAGTTTTCCGTGCTTGCGCAGTTCTAAAAAAAGACTCATGATGTTGTAATTGTTTTGAATGTATATGAAAAAGGCTGCGCTGCTTGTCAACAACGCAGCCTTTTGTATTTAAAGCTCTCTTATTCTTTGTTGGGACTGATCATCGATACTTCGATTTCATTCTTTTGCTTGAACAAATCATCCGTAAACTTCTGAATGTCCTTCACTGTGATGCTGTTTACTATCTGTTCGTAGTCCTTGATAGGATTCATGCCGGTGAACAGGTATTCGTCAATGCTTCTCAGCCAGTAGCCGTTCTCTTTCAGGTCTTCGGCATGCTTCTTCAGCATGAATTCCTTTACCTTGTTCAGGTCACTTTCCGACGGACCGTTTTTGGCAATATTATCCAGTTCGGCAAAGATAATCTTCATCAGTTTTTCTCTCTTTTCAGGAGCAGTTTCGAATACAATCTGCAGGATGGCTTCTTCCTTCGGATATTTGCTCAACTGGCCGCCTGAGTATACACCATAAGTGCCGCCTTCATCTTCGCGTACTTTTGCAGTGTAAACCAAATCAAGAATCTGACTGGTCATATCCATCAGGATATCGTTCTTCAGGTTGTACGGGCATGTTCCATTGATGAATACAAGGTTGGATGCTTTCGGAGTTTCCTGCTGACGAATGAACTCGTTTTTGTAAACTCCCTGGCGCATTTCAACTTTATTATCCTTGAATGTCTCCTTGCGGTTGATGGAAGGCAGCGCGCCCAGATATTCCGCAATAAGCGGTTTCATGGCTTCTACATCCACATTACCTACAAAGATGAAGGTAAAGTCGCTGGCATCTTTGTAGCGGTCTTGATACATGGACAGAATCTTGTCATAATCCATCTTGTCAATCATATCCGCTTTGATTCGTACTCTTCTCGGATGATTCATGTAGATGCCGGCTTGTATGGAGTCGCTGAATGCTACTCTCGGATTCATCTCCATGTTCTGCAATGCCGCCTTGTTGCGGTTCTTGTAGGATGCAAAGGCATCGTCATCACGGCGCGGAGCAGTGAATGTCAGATAGGTAAGTTGCATCATGGTTTCGAAGTCTTTCGGTGAACAGTTGCCATTTACGGTTTCTGTCTTGTCACCGATACCGTAACTTACGGAAGCTTTCTTACCTGCCAATACTTTCTCCAGGTCTACAGCGCTGAAGTTACCCAGACCGCCTACTTCTACTGCATCCAGTCCGTTGATATTGATAATTTCTGAGTTGGGGAACAGAGAACTACCACCCAGGCTTACACCTTTCATGCGGATTTCATCTGCTTTGAAGTCTGTTTTCTTCAGGATTACCTTGACGCCGTTAGACAGAGTCAGCATGGTAGTTCCGAATACGTCGTCTGTTGTTTCCGAAACGATCTTGCCGCCCTTCGGAGCTTCTTTCATCAGAGGTTCGTCCGATACCTTATCTACATAGGCAGTCAGCTTTTCAGCTTGTACGTCTTTCAATATCTTCTTGATGGCTTCTTCCGTAGGCATTTTCAAACCTTCTTTTTCGGGACCGAAGATGGCTACTACCTGGTTGCTGTCCGATACCAGTTCGGGCATCATTTGGTTCAGTGCGGCCACAGGGATGGCAGGAGCTATCTGATTGATGATGGCATATTCGTTCTCGATGCCGGGGATGGGTTCATTGTCCAGGAAGTGGCGTACATATTCATCTACGTATGCTTCATTCTTGCGTTTGTCGCGTTCGTTATAGGCCGATTCCAGTTGGCGCAAGTATTCTGCACGGGCACGGTTATATTCTGTTTCCGTGAAGCCGAACTGGCGTGCACGTTCTACCTCGCGGAGTACAGTGGCTATACCGTCTTCTACAGCATCTTCCTTGCAGACAACTACGCTGGTGAAGGCGTCTTTGGTTTTGGCAACAAAGAAGTCTTCATCGAAAGTGGTGGCATAAATATAAGGAGGATTGGCTGTTTGCATCAATTCATTCAGACGGGCATTCAGCATATTGTTGATAAGCGTGATGGCATAGTCTTGCACCATGTAGCCCATGTTGCCTTTCTGGTCATCCGGAGTAGCTTCGTGCTTGTTGAAGATGATGGCCTGGATATTGGGTTGCTCTTTATCCTGGTCAATCAGTATGATGGGTTCTTTATTGTCATTTACCGGATAATATTCGCGCTTGGCAGCATTGGGCTGGGCGGGGATATCGGAGAAGATTTTCTTTATCTGGGCTTCGATGGCATCCACGTCGATGTCACCCACAATGACGATGCCTTGCAGGTCGGGACGATACCACTTTTCGTAGTAGTCTCTCAGCGTTTGCGGCTTGAAGTTCATTACCACTTCCATGGTTCCGATGGGGAAACAGGTGGCATATTTGGTTCCTTCGAACATTACCGGAAGCATCTTTTCCTGAAAACGTTGCATGGCACTCATGCGGGTACGCCATTCTTCGTTGATAACGCCGCGCTCCTTGTCTATTTCCTTCGGGTCCAACGTCAGGTCATTGCTCCAGTCGTGTAGAATCAGCAGGCAGGAGTCGATGGCTCCGGGAGTGGTGACAGGCACGTTGGAGATATTATAAACCGTTTCATCTATGGAAGTATAAGCATTCAGGTTCTCACCGAATTTCACTCCGATGCGTTCCAGATATTGTTTCAGTGCATCGCCGGGGAAGTGAGTGGTTCCGTTAAAGCACATGTGCTCCAGGAAGTGTGCAAGACCGCGTTGGTCGGCTTCCTCCTGTATGGAACCTACTTTCTGGGCAATGTAGAAGTCGGCCCGGTTTGCAGGAAGGCTGTTCTTGCGGATGTAGTAAGTCAGACCATTGTCCAATTTTCCGATACGGACATCCTTGTCAATGGGGATAGGAGGCATCTGCTGTGCAAACACCTGCTGGAAGTTGCAGCATATAATTAAGGCTACAATCCAAAAACTACGTAATAAATGTTTCATACTAAATGAATATTAATTGTTCTTGCTCTATCTGTCGGACAGAAAAGTTATAAATCACAAAAGGATCTGTTTTTTTGTGAGACTTATTTGATTGCTTCCCGGATACGTACCAGCTTGGTCAGTAAGTCTTCCAATAAATCTAGTTTTAACATGTTGGCACCGTCGCTCTTGGCTACGGCCGGGTTCTCATGCGTTTCGATAAATAATCCGTCCACTCCTACGGCAACGCCGGCTTTGGCTACGGTCTCGATGAGTTGCGGCATGCCGCCTGTGACGCCGCTTGTCTGGTTGGGCTGTTGCAGGGAGTGCGTTACGTCCAGGATGACAGGGAAGCCGAATGTTTGCATTTCGGGTATGCCACGGTAGTCGATGACCAAGTCCTGATAGCCGAATGTCGTTCCCCGTTCTGTCAGCATCACGTTCTGATTGCCGGCTTCTACCACTTTGTCTGCTGCAAAGCGCATGGCGAGCGGGGAGAGGAATTGTCCTTTCTTGATGTTGACGGTTTTACCGGTCTTGGCGGCAGCTACCAGCAGGTCTGTCTGCCGGCAGAGGAAAGCGGGAATTTGCAGTATGTCTACGTATTCGGCAGCCATGGTGGCTTCTTCAGCGGCATGGATGTCTGTTACGGTAGGCACCCCGAAGGTGTTGTGCACTTTCTCCAGTACCTTCAGCGCTTTTTCATCGCCGATTCCCATAAAGGAGTCCAGGCGCGACCGGTTTGCTTTGCGGTACGAACCTTTGAATACGTATGGGATTTGCAGTTTCTCCGTGATGGTAACGATGCGTTCGGCAATGCGCATTGCCATTTCTTCTCCTTCGATGACGCAAGGACCTGCCAGTAAAAAGAAATTTCCGGCAGGGTTATTTTTCAGTTCAATCATAATAGTGTTGGGGATTAGTTTGGTATAATCAGAGTAATTGCTTCGTGCAGAATACTGACGTCGAGCGGGAAGTGGCGGTCCAAGATACGTCCGTCCAGATCGACGGAGGCATTCTGTGCACGCAGCACTTTTACTTTCTGGGTGCGGTAGGGCTTCACTACTTTATGGTTCAGGATTCTGCCTTCCATCAGCATCCATATACCGGAAAAGAGTTGCAGCAGTTCCGGGCGGTAGATAACCGACACGTCTAGCCATCCATTGTAAGGTACGGCGCTGGGTGCTTGTCCGTAGCCCCATGCACTACCGATGCAGACGGTCATGATGCGTCCGCGTATGTGCTCACCGTTTATCTTGAGATGCATGCGGTATAGTTTCCGCTCAAAGATTAGCGAAATGAATGCCATGAAGTAGGAGAGGAACTTCACTCCCCAGAAACGCTTGCACTGGTCGGTGATCTTCACGATACGGGCTCCCAGACCGATGTTGATGGCGTTGAGGAAATAGCGGGTCAGATGTTTCTCGCCGTCGTAATAATAGCAGGTTCCTACGTCAATCTTCCGTCGACGGTTGTTGATGATGCAATCCACCGCTTCTTTGTACTCCGAACTCATCTCCCAATACTTGGCAAAGTCATTGCCGATTCCGTTAGGGATGATACCGATGGCGATGTCTTCTTTGTTCTCGGCATTGGATAGCATGATGCCGTTGATGGCATCGTTCAATGCGCCGTCACCGCCCACAATTACGATGGTACGGTAGCCATTGTTGGCAAGGATACCTGCCAGACGTTCTACCGAACCGAACCCTTCGGACTGCACGTAGTCGTAAGACACACCTTTGCTGTCCATATATTCTTTGATTTCTTTCCACCGTTTCTGCACTTTCCGTGTTCCGGCTTTGGGGTTGTATATCACGCCCCACTTTTCGGGTTCTGCACTCATATTATAATTTCTTTCAGTAGATCTAACTTTTCATTTTGCAAATACTTTGCAGCCTTGCCGCCCAAAGATACTAAATCTCTTTGAGTTTAGACTTCACAAAGGTAATCTTTTCTTCCATCGGCCATCGTGCATCCATCCAGTGGATGGTGAATCCGCGCCGCTCCATTCCCCGGAACCAGGTCATCTGACGTTTGGCAAACTGGTGGATGGCGATTTCCAATTGACTGAACATTTCGTCGTAACTCAGTTGCCCGATGACGTAGAGCGTCAGATATTTATATTCCAGTCCGTAATAAATAAGGTCGTCCGGCCGGATGCCTTGTTCTATCAGGCGGCGCACCTCGTCTACCATTCCTTCGTCCAACCGTTGGTGCAGGCGACGGGTTATTTTCTGCCGACGCAGTTCCCGGTCAATGTCTATACCGATGATGAGGCTGTTCAACTGGGGGAACGAGCGCTCGTCTACCGGCGTGTGGGCGTAATACTCTTCAATCTCGATGGCACGTATGGCACGTTTGGCGGTGTCTACATCCGTGGTGTTGTGCAGGCTCTTGTAGGTTTTCAGTATTTCGGTCAGTTCTTCCAGGGACTTATCAGCCAAGCGAGTGCGCAATTCCTGATTCTCGGGCACGGGCAGTAGCTTATAGCCTTTCAGCACTGACTCCAGATACATTCCGGTTCCTCCACATAAAACGGGCAGGCAGCCTTTTTGTTTAATAGTCTCGTAAGCATCCAGGAAATCACGTTGGTACTCAAAAACATTGTATTTATAGCCCGGTTCGGCTATATCAATAAGGTGGTAGGGGATTTGCTTCCCGTTGACGGTGTAGTCTGCAAGGTCTTTTCCGGTGCCAAGATCCATACCCCGGTAAATCTGCCGGGAGTCGGCACTGATGATTTCCGTATTGAGTTCAGCTGCCAGTGTAGCTGCAAACGGCGTCTTCCCGGAAGCGGTAGGACCTAATATGGCGATTAAATCATAGTCAGGCATATATTAGCTTTTGTTTATCCGACTACAAAGATAATGTAAATCGTGGGTAATACAATCAGGTTTTGCCTGAAATTACATACCGGTAAGTCAGTCTGTATCTTGATAAATATGAAAAAGGACGTGAAAAACGGAGCCTTCTCTTTTAAAATGTGTTATGAAACATACTTTTTTTCTTGGATAATTTGCAGATATCTCAAATGTCCGTATCTTTGCAATGTGTTTTTCATAGTATTAGATTTAAGGTTAACAA
>ERZ791737.788-NODE-788-length-20590-cov-16.616411_pt1 | contig 20590 bp, 16 predicted proteins | sample MGYA00510042_ERZ791737 | MGnify/ENA primary metagenome ERZ791737 (study PRJEB30046, sample SAMN00791965) | human gut metagenome | study: EMG produced TPA metagenomics assembly of the A metagenome-wide association study of gut microbiota in type 2... | reverse complement strand
CTTACGCTGTTCCCAAGGGTCAGTGAAACCCTTGAACCGGAGGGCAGGTTTCTTCTCGTTATCCTGCATAATCATTCACCTCCCAGCAATTTTTTGAGTTCTGCAATGCCCTTCATGTCAAATTCATTTCCCTGCAAATCGTCCAGCATCCCCAGCAATTCTTTCTCGGTACTGGCGATTTGGCTCTCCACATCCTCAAACGTGGTTTCATATTTCCGGCAGACAGCATCCAGACGCTTCACAAAATCGTCCAGAACCGCATCCGGCAGGCTGTTCAGATTTTCCATCAGGGGCAGAATCCATTTGCGGTGCAGCAGGTCACGCACTTCGTCATCCGTAAGCTGTTCGATCACACTCTTTGTCCGCTCATGGATGGCTGCGGCTTCGTCCTTGACCTTCTTCTTCAGCGTCTTTTCCTCGGTGAACAGGGCATCCACGTCTTTCAGGATGCTCAGAGTCGCCGGTTCAACTTCCCGCGCCTTGATGGCTTTTTTCACCTCAGCGGCAACAAAAGCGTCCTTTGCCTCGTTTACAAAATTCTGCTCCTTGTCCTCCTCGCTGAGTTCGTCCAGATAGCTCTCGTATTCGCCTGCAATTTCTGCCAGACGGGCTTCTTTGGTGCGCAGGGCAGTCACTTCATCGTGCATTTTTACGTTCTGCACCAGCTCAAACGGCAGCACATGGCCGACCCAGCCATCCTGCACCTCGGCATCCTTGCCGTCCTTCTTTTTTAGCACCAGATTAGGGTCTACCTGTTTGGTTGCTGCAAAACCTTCGGTCTGGATGATCTCAAGGTCAATGGAAATTTTCTTCCAGTCATCATCCAAAAGCTGATACGCCGCATAGCGGTCAACCAGCGGGATTGCCGTCAGCCGTGCAAAAATTTCGTTGCTCAGCCGGGCTTCTTCGTTGGCGGCGTTGAGGTCGGTCATGCCGTCGATCAGGGCAGACTTCAGGTAGGCGTCAAAGTCACCGAAAGCATTCTGGAAAGCGGTCTTGAACGCTACCACATCCGGGTGTGACAGCACAGCCTCTTTCAGGTTTTCCGCGTTCAGATGGCAGTAGGCTTCATTGTCCGGGTGGAACAGCGCTTCTTTCAGGTGAGGGAAAGCGTCCCAGTAGGCAGACAGGTCTTGCAGTTCGGCTTCGGGAATGCCGCCAAACATGGAAGCGTAAATATCCCAGCTCTCAGCCTTTTCCGAAGAATCCACGTAGCGGGGGATATTCAGGTTGTAGTCGTTCTGAATAATTTCCTCGCGGGAAACTCTCCGGGCAAACTTCTCGATCTTCTCCGGTCGTGCCACATACGCATCCACAATGCGCTTAATGTCGCAGGCACGCAGCTTGTTGTTTTTGCCGTCCTTTTCAAAACCCTTAGACGCGTCAATGATCAGAACGTCCGAATCCTTCTTGTTCTTCCGCAGCACCATGATGATGGTGGGAATGCCTGTACCGAAGAAAATATTGGCGGGCAGACCAATGATAGCGTCGATATTGTTGTGGTCAATCAGATTTTTGCGAATCGCACCTTCCTCACCGCCACGGAACAGAACGCCGTGCGGCAGAACGATGGTCACAATGCCATCGTTGCGGATGTGGTACAGGTCGTGCAGCAGGAAAGCATAGTCCGCCTTGCCCTTGGGCGCAAGACCATATTGCGAAAAACGAGGATTATTGTCCTTGCCAGCTGGACTCCATGGCTGGGAGTAAGGAGGGTTTGACACGACCGCATCCACGAACAGAGGATCGTAGGTGTTGACGGGGTCGTTCTCCTCAAAGTACGGCCAGTCCTCCTCCAGCGTATCACCGTTACGGGTCACGATGTTATCCGGCAGAATGCCGCGCATGACCAGATTCATGCGGGTCAGATTGTAGGTGTTTTCTTTTAGTTCCTGTGCATAGTATTTGATGTTGTTGCCGTTGCCCATATACCGTGCAGCGCATTGACCGATGTTGATCAGCAGCGAGCCGGAACCACTGGTGGGGTCATAGATTTTGATTTCTTCCCGGTCTTTCAGGTGGTACGCAACAATCTCCGACATCAGCAGCGAAACTTCGTGCGGCGTATAGAACTCACCGGCCTTTTTGCCGGCATTCGCTGCAAAGTTGCTGATCAGGTACTCATAGATAAAACCCAGAACATCATAATCCTGCTTGCCATCCATGGGAATATCCTTAATGAGGTAAATCAAATCCCGGATAGCCTTTGTGCGTGCGCCGGAACTTTCGCCCAGCTTGGACAGACCGGTTTGCAGCGTTGCAAAAACGCCATCAAACACCTTCTTGTGATGGGTGTCGATCAGGCGGCTGAATGCCTGAAGTGCCACCGTCACATCGTCCGCTTTGAAGTCGCTGCCTTTGCTGATCCATGTAGAAAACAGATTGTCGTATGCGATAAAATAGCCGATGTTGCTCCGTACACTGTTGACCGTTTCAGTATCTTCTTCGGTCAGATCCGGCAGATACTCGTCCGTCCAGTCGTTTTCTTTCAGATACTTGACTTCCTTGTCAGACAGAAATTTATAAAACATGAAGCCCAGGATGTAATCCTTGTACTCATTGGCTTCGATTTTGGAGCGCATCTTGTTGGCGGACTCCCAAATCTTCGATGCGAGTTGCTGCTTGTTCATGCTCTTCCTCCCAACCGCGTGCGGCTTTCTGCCCGCTACACTGATGTTCAAAAAATCGGACGGCTGTGCCGGTCTGTTTCAGTTTTGTTGAGTCAATTATACAAAACCTTTGCCCGGTTTGCAATCTAGGTGAAAAGTTTCCCGGCTGCTTTTTACAAGGCCAAAGCTGTTGCAAGCAGTGCCTTTGTGCGCACAAAGACCAGAACACGCACGGCATTGAAAATTTGCCGTGCGTGTTTTGCTTGTTGGGATGCAATCCCAATCCCTGTGAACATCACAGAACCTTGATGGCTGCGCACTCCTGCAGAGTGCTGAAAGAGCGTTTTGCAAAAAACGCGAAGCCTGCATCGGCACGATGCAGAACAATGGGTTTGGGCTGCGCCCAACAAGCTCTTGCAACGCAAGTGGTCTTTGTATATACAAAGACACTGCTTGCAAGAGAGTTTCGTTGTACCAGAATGGTACCACGAAGCACTGCTTGCAAAAGCGATTGTGCCAGTCCGAATTGTCAATTCCGATCACAACTGCTATACTGGACTCATCAAAAATTTTTCAGGAGGCTGCTACAGTGACTGCACAGACAATGCAAATCGGGAGCAGACCTTGCCGCATTTATGGCACAGACTGCGCCGAATATCTTCTGCTCCAGATGACGGACGAACATGAATTGCAGAACATGGACAGCGAAGTTGAAGCCATTGCGCAAGGCGCAGCGCATCCGTTTCTGTTTGCTGCAGTTCCGGTGAAAAACTGGAACGATGAACTTTCTCCGTGGGAAGCCCCTGCTGTCTGGGGAAAACAAGGCTTCAGTGGCAATGCTACGGACACGCTGCGCTTTCTGACGGAACAGGTCATGCCAACACTGAAACAACAGTTTGAACTCTCGGAGAATGTCAAAATCATTCTGGGTGGCTATTCGCTGGCGGGATTGTTTGCGTTGTGGGCCTCCACCCAGACTGATTTGTTCTATGGTGCCGCTGCTGCATCTCCATCGGTGTGGTTTCCGGGCTGGATGGAGTTTGAACAACAGCACCCGATACAGGCGCAGCGCGTTTATCTGAGCCTTGGTGACAAGGAAGAGCACACGAAAAACACCGTCATGGCTACAGTAGGTGATAATATCCGCACCCTGTACAGCCGACTTGCAGAGCGTGGCGCAGACTGCACCCTTGAATGGAACAGCGGCGGGCATTTCAAGGATACCGACCTGCGCACGGCAAAGGCGTTTCGATGGGTGATGGAGGATATGTGATGAATATTCTGATTGATGCCGATGGTTGTCCCGTGGTTGATCTGACTTTGCAGATTGCAAAGCAGTTCGGCATCCAGGTCGTCATCCTGTGCGACACCTCGCACCAGATCGAGCGTGAGGGTGCGCAGACGCTGGTATTTGACAAGGGTGCTGACAGTGTGGACTTTGCGCTTGTCAACCGGGTAAAGCCGGGAGATCTTGTCGTGACACAGGACTATGGATTGGCGAGTATGTGCCTTGCCCGGTGTGCCAGAGTGCTGAACCAAAACGGCTTGGAGTACACCGCCGACAACATGGATGCCCTCATGCTGCGGCGGTACGAAAACAAAAAGCTCCTTCGTGCCGGCAAGCACCCGAAGGGGAGTGCAAAACGGACGAAGGAGCAGGACATGAAGTTTACGAACACGCTGAAAAAGATTTTAACCAGCGAATGCTGACGATCATCCTATAACCTTTCAGCAGAGACCGGCAATGCCCGGTCTTTTTTCATGCCCGTGTGTCGAAAAATGGAATACATTTCCAAAAGTAGACCTATCAGGCTCACTAAGTAGGCCTACGAGGCCCACGCATTTCACAATTTGAGCCGTTATACTATAAGCAAGCGACCTTTGAAAATTCAATACGCATTCTTCAGTCACATTCCTGTGATGATGAGCCGCGTCCGTAACAAATGCGATGATCTCCCACTGAGGGAATGAGCGGTAGGTTGACGGTAAATGGGTGACAGCTTCCCCATAGCTATGAGCCATCACAGAATAATGATACTTCCGCCTTCGGGCGGCTCGGTGAGAACCACGGAGAGGTGAGATTCCTATGGATTCGGTACGCTGCCGGACGGCTGAAAGATTTCCCATACAAGACAGAGTGCTTGTTTTCCGGGGGTGTCGGGGACAAATACGGAAAGGCATAGAACTATAAATCACAGCTTTTATGCTGTTTGAGATAGTAGGGCTGGCTGCGCAAGCAGTCTGCTGTTACATATGCAGGCGCTCTCAAAGAGCCCTAAAGAAGATTGCAGATAAATTTTGTCGATATAGTTTGCAGCAAGTGAAATTTCATTTGTGAGTTTTTTGTTAATCTTCGGGAAAATGGTTGTAAAAGACGCTTTCAACTGGGTTCGTATATAGAAACATCTTTTGAGGCCGCTCTATATCCTGTACTATTACAGTTTGGTTACAATGTCGTCTCCAGTGCTATGAAATGCCTATTCTCAAGAGCTAGTAAGTAGAGGGGTATTTTTCCGAGGCTCTTTTTCAGGGAACTTTTTAAGTCCACTGTGCTATTTGTGACTTTTTTGTTAACTTTCAGAAAAACGGGTGTAGAAAGGCCTTTCTCGATGGCTCGTATATAGAGGGATAATTTTTCGGAGGCTCAACTTCCGGGGATTTTCTACAAAACTCTGTTCCTTGAAAACAGAATAGCTCAATCGTCCGTTACTTCACAAAAGGTACTTCTGTAACTCGCAGCCCGGTCATGACGAAGACGGGGTGGCTGAAAGGCCAATGGGCAAATCTGCCGCCGGACGACTCCCCACTCCTAGGGAAGTCGAGGACCAATATGGGAGACCTAAACATATTCCGACGGAGCGGACACAGCTTGTCCGTTCCCGTCACATTACATAAAGATTAAATCTTCGATTTTGCGATAAACTCAGGAGGACACATGAAATTGAACGAAACCTATCTTAAGCTGTTTCCCGGCTACCCGGATGCCCTGAGCCTGCAACAGGTATCCGAGATGCTCAACCTGAACCGCCATACAGTTGGGGAACTGATCCGTTCCCGCCGCCTGTTTGCGCTTAAAATCGGACGCACCTACCGCATCCCGAAGCTGAGCGTCATCGAGTTCCTGCTCACCGGGCAGAGTGCGTTTCCGGCTGGAAATCCGCCGCTGGATGTGGTATGCTGTGATTGCAGCAACGGACAGCACGCCTGTTAAACCACAAGGAGGTTTACGATGAAAACAACAGGGTCTGTCCAAGAGAAAAATGGACGTTTCTATTTCGTACTCAACCTTTACGATGCCAAGGGCAAACGGAAGATCAAGTGGATCTCCACCGGTCTGACTGTGCGCGGCAACAAGCGCAAGGCCGAGGCCATGCTCCACGAAGTCCTACTCCGCTATGACGAAACGGGCGAACTGCCCACAGGCCGGGGTGGTGCCTACGAGAAAGTAGACACCCGGACGGCAAAGCCCATCCCTGCACCGGTCATGCCTGTCAGTAAGTCGGAGATGCTGTTTCTGGACTATCTCAACGAGTGGATTCAGATTCACAAAGCGTCCATCCAGACCGCCACCTTCATCAGCTACAACCAGATGATTCAGGGGCGCATCACGCAGTACTTCAAGCCGCTGGGGCTGAAGCTCTGCGAGGTCACGCCGCAGGTACTGGACGAGTTTCAGGAGAAGATTCTGCTGGATGGCTGCACCACCAACACCGTTATCCACTACCACGCCATCTTCGGCAAGGCGTTCAAGGATGCCGTGCGCAAGGACTATCTGGAAGTCAATCCGATGCTGAAAGTAGACCGGCCCAAGAAAAACAGCTTCCGGCCCAACTTCTACACCAAGGACGAGGTCCAGCAGCTGCTGGAAGTCTCGCAGGATGACCCGCTCCACCTGTGCATTCTCATCACGGCCTATTACGGCCTGCGCCGCAGTGAGGTGCTGGGGCTGAAGTGGTCGTCCATCGATTTTGAGCGGAAGTCCATGACCATCAACCACAAGGTCACGGAACAGCGGGTGAACGGCAAGTATGTCCCGGTCGTCAGCGATGTGATGAAGAACAAGACCAGCTGCCGCACTCTGCCGCTGATTCCGGCTGTGGAAGCTGAACTGCTCAAGCAGAAGGAAAAGCAGCAGCTTTACCGCAGGCTGTTCGGCAAGAACTACCGCACCGATTATCTGGACTTTGTCTGCACCGATCAGGAAGGCAAGCTGCTCCGGCCCAACTTTGTGACAGAACACTTTGAATGGCTGCTCCGGCAGTATAGTTTGCCGCACATCCGGTTCCACGATCTGCGCCACAGCTGTGCCAGCTTGATGGTCATGAACGGCGTATCCATGAAGCAGGTTCAGGAGTGGCTGGGTCACAGCACCTTCTCGACCACCGCTGACATCTATGCACATCTTGATTACAAGAGCAAGGAGGGGTCTGCGGGCGTGATCGCAGAGCTGTTAGAAATGAAAAAGTGAATCTTTCTATTTCAATCTTCAACAATTGGTAGTATTTCAGCCAGATTCAACTGTGGTATGGTCAAGCCGACCATTGGAGAGAATTCAGGAGAGAACGGGCATCTGAAACCCGGTTTTCGCCGGTGCGCCTGCTCTCCAAGCAGCAAAAGGGCAAACAAAAAAGGCGTAGATTCGTATGAATCCACGCCTCTGGCGGAGTAGCAGGGATTTGAACCCTGGCGCCCCTTGCAGGGCCTACGAGATTTCGAGTCACGCCTCTTCGACCACTTGAGTACTACTCCACGTTGTATTTTAAGAAGAAATTGCAATTTGTATATTGTCGATTTCCTCTTGAATCTTAGAAATTTAATGCTAGAATATTGTTAGAAAACGCATCGTTCAGACAGGTCAAAAAGCCTGCCAGAACATCAAATTCTGACGTTTCCTCGTGTGAAATGGAGAAACACGGCGAAGCATCCACCCGGATTTCGAGTCGTTCTCGTTACGACCGCTTCGATACATCTCCATATATTAGCCTTTACAGTATAGCAAAAAAGCGGTTTTCCGTCAACACTTTTCTCCCGTTACGGCACGGCTGCAAGCCATACGCAGCCGTGCTGTTTTGCGTTTTTGGGGCAAAAAGCGCGGTTTCTTTGCAAAAAAGGCTGTTCTTTTGGGCGGGAGCCGAGTATAATAGGAACGATATTTTTCAAATTTGAAGTACAGAGGAGAGCATTCCAATGGCACAGGCAAAACAAGATATGGGCACCGGCAGCATCAAAAAGCTGATGCTGCAGCTCATGATCCCCGCCGTGGTGGCGCAGGTGGTGAACCTGCTGTATAACATCGTGGACCGCATTTACATCGGCCACATTGCGGGCATTGGCGCGGCAGCGCTGACCGGTGTGGGGCTGTTCACACCCATTCTGATGCTGCTGAACGCTTTTGCCATGCTGGTGGGCGCGGGCGGCGCGCCGCGCACCGCCATTGCTCTGGGGCAGGGGGACAGGCAGCGGGCCGAAAAGATCATCTCCAACAGCTTTACCGTGCTGATGTTCTTTGCTGTGGTGCTGACCATTGGCTTCTATGCCGGGGCACCGGTGCTGCTGCGGCTGTTCGGTGCCAGCGATGTCACCCTGCCGTACGCCCTGAGCTACAGCCGCATCTACATTGCAGGCTCGGTGTTCGTGCTGGTGGTGCTGGGCATGAACCCCTTTATCACCACGCAGGGCTTTGCCAAGACCAGTATGCTTACCACCGTGATCGGCGCGGTGATCAACATTATCCTCGACCCCATCCTGATCTTCGGGTTCGGGCTGGGCGTGCGGGGCGCGGCCATTGCCACGGTGCTCAGTCAGGCCGTGGGCGCGGCATGGATCATCCGCTTTCTCACCGGCAAAAAGACCATCCTGCGCCTGCGCAGAGACTACCTGCGCCCGAAAAAGCAGATCATTCTGCCGGTGCTGGCGCTGGGCATCTCCTCGTTTGTGATGCTCTCCACCGAGAGCCTGCTTTCCATCAGCTTCAGCTCCAGTCTGGCGCGGTACGGCGGCGATGTGGCTGTGGGTGCCATGACCGTCATCACCAGCGCATCCCAGCTGTGCACGCTGCCCATTCAGGGCATCTGTCAGGGCGGACAGCCGGTGATGAGCTTCAACTTCGGCGCAGGCAAGAAGGCCCGCGTCAAGGAAGCCTTCCGTTTTCAGCTGACGCTGTGCGGGGCCTACACCTGCTTGTTCTGGCTGTTGATGATGCTGTTTCCCGGCGCGGTGGCGGGCATTTTCACCTCGGACACCGCACTGATCCAGTACACCACGTGGGCCATGCGCATTTACATGGCGGGCATTTTTGCCATGGGCTTCCAGATCGCCTGCCAGCAAAGCTTTATGGCGCTGGGACAGGCTAAGGTCAGCTTGCTGCTGGCCTGCCTGCGCAAGATCATTCTGTTGATCCCCCTCATCTTCATTCTGCCGCACGTTCTGCCGGATGCAGTGTTCGGCGTGTTTCTGGCCGAGCCGGTCAGCGACATTCTGGCCGCCACCATCACCACCATCACCTTCTTTGCCCGGTTCGATAAGATCCTCGACCGCGGTGCCGCAAAGGTTTGATTTTTTTGTATGCAGAAAGGGCATCTGCCGTTGGCAGATGCCCTCGCTGTTTATTCGGGAAACCCTGACCGGCACTGAAAAATCAGTCCATGTTCAGAGCGCTCTTGAGGTTGTTTTTGTAGATATCGGCCTTGGCACCGTAGATGATCTGCACACCATCTGCGACCTGAACGACGCCGTTTGCACCCGTCTTCTGCTTCCAGTCAGTATCCGGCATAACGAGAGCCTTGTCTTTGACCTTGACGCGCAGTCGAGTAAAGCAGGCATCCACATGCTGGATATTGTCTGCACCACCCAGACCTTCAATGATGGTCGCCATCATCTCGTCGCTCATTTTCTTGTCCAGCTTCTTGACCTCCTGGCCATCATCTTCGCGGCCGGGAGTCTTGTAGTTGAACTTGGTGATCATGAAGCGGAAGGTGAAATAGTACAGGAAGAAGCAGGGAATGCCAATGATGAACACCCAGATCCAGTTAGAGCCTTTATCCGCCTGCATGATGCCATTGAAGATCGTGCTCAGGAAAGGGCCGCCGAAGGAACTGGGCCCCGGGATATTCACCTTGCAAATGTAAGTCAGCAGGTAGGCCAGACCTGCATAGCCAGCGTGCACCACGAACAACAGGGGAGCTGCAAACAGGAAGCTGTACTCAATGGGCTCGGTGATGCCAGTGAAGATGGAGGGGATGATGGCTGCGATCAGCAGCGCCTTGACCTGAGGCTTACGCTCCGGCTTTGCGCAATGGTACATGGCCAGAGCCGCACCGGGCAGACCAAACATAGCAAAAATAACCTTGCCGTTCATGATAAAGCGGGTAATGTTCACGTCAAACATGGCATCCGGAGAAGCCAGCATGGCGTTGTAAATGTTCACTGCGCCTTCATACAGCGTGCCATCAATGACCATGGAACCGCCAAGGTTTGTGAAGAAGAACGGAGTGTAAATAAAGTGATGCAGGCCAAAAGGCAGCAGCGCACGCTCTGCCAGACCATAGATCACACTGCCTGCCATGCCAGTGTCATAAATGATCTCGCCCATGAAGCCCAGACCGGTCTGAACGAAGGGCCACACCACAGACATTACCAGACCCAGCGCAGAGCAGGCCAGCAGCGAGATCATCGGCACGAATTTTGTGCCTGAGAAGATGCCCAGAACCGGCGGCAGCTGAATATTATAGTATTTGTTATGCAGCTTTGCAACCAGCAGACCCACCAGAATACCGCCGAATACACCGGTGTCAAGCGAAGCGATGCCCATGACCATGGACTGGCCGGTCTTCATCGCCGCAGGGTCCAGAATGCCCAGACTGGTCAGCAGGATATTCATCACATTGTTCATGGCGAGGAAACCGATCACGCTGGACAATGCCGCGATGCCCTTTTCCTTTTCCGCATAGCCGATGGCAACGGAAACAGCAAAAATGATTGGAAGATAGGAGTTGACGGTATTGCCCATGGCCTTGAGCAGATTAAAGAACAGCTTGACATAGGTATTGCCCAGAACCGGCCACAGTGCCACAATGTTCTTTGTCGTGAACGCAGAGCCAATGCCCACCAGAATACCTGCGATGGGCAGGATCATGACAGGCGTCATTAGAACTTTTCCCAGTTTCTGGAACTGTGAAAAGGTAACTTTTTTCTCTCTCTTCTCCATGATTTACCTCCTGCGGGTCTCAGTGCAGTTCAGGCCAGTAGCCCTTATTGGCTTCGATCATCTTATCCAGGATCTTGCGTGCCACCTTGGCAGAGGGAACTGTCTTGTTCATCGTGAATGCTTCCAGTGCCTTCTGGTAGGAGTGTTCAAAATAAGCATCCACGATCAGCTTTTCCGAAGAGACCTGCTGCATCATCATGCCCAGCTGGAACTGAGGGATATTGCCGATGGTAACAGGCTCCGGACCCCACTTGCGCAGGTAGCAGGGAACTTCCACCATGGCATCATACGGCATCTGCGGGATGCAGCCTTTGTTTTCCACAATGACCAGATAGCGGTCCGCATTGTTATAGGCAATGGAACATGCCACATCCACAATAAAATCGCCAAAAGCATTGAACAGATTCAGATTTGCTTCCTTCTTGCCGCCGCTCTCGCGGATCAGCTTTGCCTGCTCGATCATGTCCTTCTCACGGCCATCCATGACCATGTTGGCACGCGTGTAGTTGGGATCCATATCCTCGGCGCTTTCCTTGGCATACAGATAGTACTGCAGGTAGGTATTGGGCAGATACTCCGGGAAGTCGGTGAGGATTTCCTTAAAGTTTTCCCATGTGTGGCGCCAGGAAGGATCGGAGTGGTGCTTATCATGAGAAGCAGCCAGACCGAACTTCATGATCTTTTCCTTCAGTTCCGGCATACGGTCCACACCGCTCTTGTCGTACAGGTGGGTCCACCAGCCAAAGTGGTTCAAGCCAAAGTAGACCGGGTCCACATCGTTGTATTTTTCCAGACCCAGCATCTTTGCGAAGGACAGCATGATCGCTACCGGCATATCGCAGATGTTCAGGATCTTATAGTTGTTGTACTTGCGGCGAGTGGCCTCAGCCACGATCGCAGCAGGGTTGGAGTAATTGATGATCCATGCCTCGGGTGCGTACTTGCGCACATCGTCGATCACCTGGAACACGCCGGGGATGGAACGCAGGCCGTATGCCATGCCGCCGGGGCCACAGGTCTCCTGACCCACAACGCCAAACTCCAGCGAGATCTTTTCGTCCTTTTCGCGCATTTCCATGCCGCCCTGACGGATCTGAGCAAAAGCAAAATCAATATCGGTATAGGCCTTTTCCGGGTCTGTGGTGGTGAAGTAGACGCACTCCGGGTCCAGCTTTGCGATCAGCGAACCGCACAGGGTATCCACCAGCTCCAGACGATCCGGATCAATATCATACAGCACCAGTTTCTTCAGCGGGAAACGATCAAGATTTGCAATCAGGCTCTGGATAATGCCGGGAGTGTGACTGGAACCACCGCCAACAATGACAACTTTAAAACCTTCCATTTTTGAAACCTCACATTCGTTTTTCGATCATGTTTCTGATTTTACCCTTGCGCGCGCTTTGGAGAGTGACTATAATATAATCGATATAAACATTTTTTTAAAGGCGTTTTGAAAGTTTTGAATCAGTTTGCCCAAGTTGAAACAATTCCAGAGTCTGAAAATATTTTCACACCTGCTAACTTTCTTCAAAGCCTTCCCGCCGGAGGACATCATGGACTTTTTCACCCGCATTGCAGAACACACGCCCCAGCTGAACAAAAACGATAATGAGCTTCTTTCTTACTGCATTCGCAACCACACTGAGATCGCCAATCTCAAGGTGACGGAACTTGCGGACCGGTTGTTCATCTCACCGGCTTCTGTCGTCCGCTTTTGCAAGAAGCTCGGTTTCAGTGGTTATTCCGATTTTAAGGCATCTTTGCGCATGGATCTGTTTGAGCCGGAGGAAACGCCGCGAAAACCTCACCCGACCGACTTTTTCCGGGATATCCACAAAACCATCGAGATGGTTCCGGAGGAGACCGTAGAGCGTATCGTAGAGCTGATCCACTGCAGCCGCCGCATTGAGCTGTATGCCGTAGGCAGCAGCAGAATGCCCGGCTCCGAACTTGCAAAGCGGCTGCAGACCATCGGCAAGGCCGCCTTCTGTTACGATGACAGCACCCTGATGAATATCAGCGCCCGGCAGCTGACTTCCGATGATCTGGTTCTGGCCCTTTCCATTTCCGGCGAAACAAGTCTGATCATTGCCGCTGCAACGGTTGCCAAAAGCCGTGGTGCCGCATTGGTTTCCTTTACAAATCTCGGCAGCAATACCCTCAGCGGCATGGCAGATGAAAACCTGTATGTCAACGCCACAAACTTTGTGTGCTCCGGCATTCAGGTGCAGTCCCGCGTACAGTTGCTGATGCTGTGCGAATACCTGTTCTTCCGCTACATAGAGACCTATGGGGACGAGCACCAGCAAAGTATCGGTTGACGCCATTTCACCGCAGCGCACAGCCAGCGCTCTATTCCACCAACAAATCTCCCACGATAAAAAACAGGGCCGCCGCACAAACGATGTGCGGCGGCCCTGTTGGCGTTCTGTTTTTATTTTCCCGCCAGCAGAATGGCCAGCACGGCTTTCTGCACGTGCAGGCGGTTCTCGGCTTCATCGAAGATCTCCGGTGCGTGCTGCTCGAACACCGCCGAGGAGATCTCCTCGCCCCGGTGGGCGGGCAGGCAGTGCAGCACCATGACGTCGGGCTTTGCGCTTTCCAGCAGCTTGCCCGTGAGCTGGTAGCCCACGAAATCCCGCAGGCGCTGCTCGCTTTCCGGCGTGCCGGGCTTGGCGGTGTTCCACACAGCCGTTGCCACCACATCGGCATCCTGAATACCCTCGGCAGGGTCTGCGGTCAGGTGGAAGGCGCTGCCGTACTTGTGGGCGAACATCAGCACATCCGCCGCCGGGCGGTAGCTCTGCGGGCAGACGCAGGTGACCTGCATCCCAGCCAGCAGTCCGCCCACGATGAGGCTGTTTGCCATGCTGCTGCCGTCGCCGACAAAGCAGAGCTTCCGGCCCGCAAGGCTGCCCCGGCGCTCCCGAATGGTCATCAGGTCGGCCAGCACCTGGCAGGGATGGGCGTAATCCGTCAGGCCGTTGATCACCGGCACACCGGCCAGCTCGGCAAACTCTTCCAGATCGCTCTGGCGGTAGGTGCGCCACACCACGCAGTCGTAGTAGCGGCCCAGCACCCGGGCGGTGTCCTTGAGGGGCTCGCCGCGCCCGGCCTGCAGCTCGGCGGTGTTCATGTAGTTGCCCAGACCGCCCAGCTGGTACACACCCACCTCAAAGCTGGTGCGGGTGCGGGTGGATGCCTTGGAGAACATCAGGGCAACCGTCTTTCCTGCCAGCAGCGGGGCCGTGCCGCCCAGCTTCTGCTGTGCCTTGAGTTGATCGGCCACATCCAGAATGTGGGTCAGCTCGGCAGGGGAGAGGTCGCTCATTTTCAGCAGATTTTTCATGCCTGCTCCTTCGGAGCCGTCGGCTCCATCTTGCCCAGCACATCGCTCAGGATCTCCAGCGCCATGTCCACATCGTGCTCGCTGAGGGTCAGCGGCGGCAGCAGGCGCAGGCGGGTCTTGGCGGTCAGCACCAGCAGGCCCGCTTCGCGGCAGGCGGCCAGCACATCTGCGGCCTTGAGGTCGTAGAACTCGATGCCCACCATCAGGCCGATGCCGGAAATGCTCTTGACATGGGGCAGCTTTGCGATGCCTGCGCGCAGCTGGACGGCGCGCTCGTTGACATTGGCAAGGAAGCTCTGGTCCATGCGGTCCACCACCACATTGGCACCGGCGCAGACCACCGGGTTGCCGCCGAAGGTGGAGCCATGGGTGCCGGGGCCCATGCCCTCGGCCACCTTTTCGTTCATCAGCACTGCGCCGATGGGCAGGCCGCCGCCCAGACCCTTGGCCAGCGTGACCACGTCCGGCTTGAGGTTGTAGTGCTCGCAGCACAGGAAGGTGCCGGTGCGGCCCACGCCGGTCTGCACCTCGTCCACGATGAGCACAAGGTCTTTTTCGTCGCAGAGCTTGCGCACGGCCTGCACGTAGTCCGGGTCCAGCGCCATCACACCGCCCTCGCCCTGAATGAGTTCCAGCATCACGGCGCAGGTTGTGCGGTCCACCAGCTCCTCCAGCGCTTCGATATCGCCTGCCGGAGCATACAGGAAGCCCTCGTTGAAGGGGCCGAAGTAGTTGTGGAACACCTCCTGACCGGTGGCGGTCAGGGTGGCGATGGTGCGGCCGTGGAAGCTGTTCACCAGCGTGATGACCGTGGTGCGGTCCTTGCGGTAGTGGTCCACGCTGTACTTGCGCGCGGCCTTAATGGCACCCTCGTTGGCCTCGGCACCGGAGTTGCCAAAGAACACCTTGCTCATGCCGGTGCGCTTGCACAGCTTTTTGGCCAGCTTGCCGCAGGGCGCGGTGTAGTAAAGGTTAGAGGTATGCTGCAGCTTGTGGGCCTGCTCGGAAACGGCCTCGGCCCAGTCCAGATCACAGTAGCCCAGACTGTTGACACCGATGCCGCTGGTAAAATCCAGATACTGCTGGCCCTCGGGGCCTGCAGCGCGCAGGCCGTGGCCTTTTTCCAGCACGATGGGGTTGCGGTTATAGGTGTGCAGGACGTATTCGCCGTCCCGCTTGATGACTTTTTCAGAATCCATAGGTGTACCCTCCTGTGAACAGAAACTGTGAACAGAAAACCCTCTCAGGCGCTTTCGCGCCAGAAAATGCTGGCAAAGGCTTGAGAGGGTCATTTTTCTTATTATACCGCCTGCACGGCACCTGCGCAATGCTTATTCGCGGTGGCTGCGGCGGTAGAAGCGGGTGCCGGAGCCACGGTTGGAGAACAGCTCCAGCAGGATGGAGTGGGGCACGCGGCCATCGATGATGACCGCCTCGTGCACGCCCTGATAGATGGCATCGGCCATGCCGCCGATCTTGGGGATCATGCCGCCCGCAATGATGCCGGCGGACTTATAGCCCTCGATCTCGGACACCTCCACCTCGGGGATGAGGGTGCTCTCGTCGTCCTTATCCCGCAGCAGGCCCGCGATATCGGTCATGGATACCAGCTTCTCCGCTTTCAGCGCAATCGCGATCTGCGCAGCGGCGGTGTCGGCGTTCACGTTGTAGGCCTGACCCAGATCGTCCATGCCCACCGTGGCGATCACGGGGATGAAGCCGCCGTCCAGCAGGCTTGCGATCAGGGTAGCGTCCACATGCACGATCTCGCCCACATGGCCCAGCTGGGGGTCCAGCTCGGTGCAGCGCAGCATCTGGCCGTCCATGCCGCACAGGCCCACGCCGCGGCCGCGCAGCTTTGCCACCAGATCCTTGTTCACCTTACCGGCCAGCACCTGCTGCACGATCTCCATGGTGGCATCGTCGGTCACGCGCAGACCGTTTGCGAAATGGCTCTCCACGCCCACTTTCTTGAGCATCTCGTTGATGGCCGGGCCGCCGCCGTGCACCAGCACCACGCGCACACCCAGCAGGGTAAGGGTGACCAGATCGTTCATGACGGCATTTTTCAGTTCTTCGTTGATCATGGCATTGCCGCCGTACTTTACCACCATGGTCTTTCCGTGATACTTCTGGATGTAGGGTGTCGCCTCAGAGAAAAGGCGCGCCATTTCTTCGTTTTTCATATACTCTCCTTGCCGCCAGCACGCTTGCTCCGGCATTCGTTTTCCACCAGACGAACTCCTTCCGTCATCGCTACGCGATGCCACCCATTCCCCTTCTGGCACTTTCGTGCCACCTCCCCCGGCCGGGGGAGTCTTTCTCAAGGAGGGAGGCTTTCAGGCTCCCTCCGTGAGGGGGCTGTCGCCGCAGGCGACTGGGGGAGTTCCATTAAGTTCTATAGTCGCCGTTGATCTTGACGTAATCGTAGGTCAGATCGCAGCCCCATGCCTTTGCGGATGCATCGCCGGTGCCCATGTCCACCTTGACCAGCACATCGTGCTCAGCCAGCACCTTGGCGGCTTCGTCCTCGCTGTAGGGGTGGTAGGCGGCGTTTTCGCACACATACACCTCACCGGCCTTGCTGGAAAGCCACACGCAGACCTTATCAATGGAGAAATCGCCGGGGGTGTAGCCGATGGCGCACAGGATGCGGCCCCAGTTGGCATCGCGGCCGAACACTGCGGCCTTGAACAGGTTGGAGCACACCACGCTGCGGCTGACGGCACGGGCGGTCTTCAGGTCGGGGGCGTGGGTCACTTCGCAGGTGATGAGGTGGGTGGCACCCTCGCCGTCACCGGCGTGCTCGGCACACATGTGCTCTGCAATGGCGGTGAGCGCGGCAACAAAGGCTTCGTAGTCCGCGTTCTCCTCGCAGATCTCCGGGTTGCCTGCAAGGCCGGAAGCCATGATGATCAAGGTATCGTTGGTGGAAGTGTCCAGATCCACGCTCATCTGGTTGTAGGTGCCGGGCACCACGGTCTTGAGGGCCTTTTCCAGCAGGATGGGCGAGACCGCCGCATCGGTGGTGTAGAAGGCCAGCATGGTTGCCATGTTGGGGGCGATCATGCCGCTGCCCTTCCCAATGGCACCCACGGTGCACACCTTGCCGCCCAGCTCGAACTGGATGGCGTATTCCTTTTTGTGGGTGTCGGTGGTCATGATGGCGGTGGCAGCGTCGGTGCTGCCCTGCTCGTCCGCAGCCAGCTTTGCGGCGGCGGCAGGAATGCCCCGGGCAAAGGGGTCGATGACCATGGGCTGACCGATGACACCGGTGGAAGCGGGCAGCACGTCCTGCGGGTCGATGCCCAGCTCTCTGCCCACCAGCTCACAGCATTCTTCGGCCAGAGCCACGCCGTTGGCGGCGCAGGTGTTGGCGTTGCCGCTGTTCACGATGATCGCCTGTGCATAGCCGTCCTTCAGGTGGGCGCGGTCCACCTTGATGGGTGCGCCGCAGACCTTGTTGGTGGTGTACACACCGGCGGCGGCGCAGCGCACGTCCGCCTTGATGAGTGCCAGATCGTATTTTTCTGCATGGTTTGCGCGGATGCCGCAGTGCACGCCAGCCGCTGCAAAACCCTTGGGCGCGCAGATGCCGCCCGCAACTTCTTGATACTGCATAATGATCTTCCTTTCCCACAAAGAAATACTCCCTCAGTCACGGAATTCGCCGTGCCAGCTCCCTCATGGAGGGAGCCTTTGCGTAACCGTCAGCTGCAAAAGCCTCCCTCTTCGAGGGAGGTGGATGCGAACACCATGAGCAGACGAAGGGAGTTTTTATTCCAACCCTTCGGTCTCTTCCAGCCCCAGCATCAGGTTCATGCACTGGACGGCCGCGCCGGAAGAGCCTTTGCCCAGATTATCGAACAGGGAGACCAGCATCATCTGGTCGCCTGCAGCGTTCACGGTCATGTACAGCTCCATGCGGTCGGTACCGGCCATGGCATTGGAGTACAGGCCGTTCTCCGGCAGGGCTTCGTTCAGAGCGTGCACCTTGACGGTGGCAGCGTCCTTATAGTACCCGGCAATGCCCTTGGCCACCTGTTCGGCGGTGCTGCCCGCCAGCGTCAGATCCAGCGGCACCAGCACCTGCATGCCGCAGTAGTAGTCGCACACCACCGGCACGAACATGGGGGTGTGGGCAAGGCCGCTGATCTTCTGCATCTCGGGCAGATGCTTATGGGCAAGGCCCAGACCGTAGCTCTTGGGTGCATCCAGCTTGCTGTGTGCCGGACGGTTAGAGCTTTCGTACTCGGCGATCATCTTTTTGCCGCCGCCGGAGTAGCCGGAGATGCCGGTGCAGCTGAAGGGGTAATCCTTCGGTACAAGCCCCAGCTCCACCAGTGGGCGGGCAATGCTGATAAAGCCGCTGGCATAGCAGCCGGGCACTGCCACGCGGTAAGACTTCTGGATCTTTTCCTTCTGGCCCGCCAGCTCCGGGAAGCCGTAGTCCCATGCGGCATCGGTGCGGAAGGCGGTGGAGGTGTCCAGCACCTTCACGTCCGGGCGCAGCAGGGGCATGACCTCTTTGGAAGCGGCATCCGGCAGGCAGAGGAAGGCGAGGTCGGCAGAGTTGATGACCCTGGCGCGCTCGTTCACATCCTTGCGGCCCTCTGCGGAAATGGAAAGCAGCTCGATCTCCGGGCGTTGTGCCAGACGGTCGGCAATGCGCAGGCCGGTGGTGCCGGAAGAGCCATCAATAAAAACTTTCACGCTCATGCGTTCTTTTCCTCCCACGCATCCAGCTGTGCGTTTGCCAGTGCGATCTGGTTGTTCACGCTGGCTTCGCTGGGGCCGCCGTAGCTGGTGCGGCCCTCGCAGCACTTGACCAGATCAATGGCATCGTAGATATCGTTCTCGAACAGAGCGCTGTAGCCCTTGAACTCGTCGAGGGTCAGCTCTTCAAGGGTCTTGTCCTTTGCGATGCAGTCGGACACCATGCAGCCGGTCAGCTTGTAGGCATCGCGGAAGGGCATCCCCTTCTTGGTGAGGTAGTCGGCGCAGTCGGTGGCGTTGATAAAGCCCTTGGCGGCGGCGCGGCGCATGTTGGCCGGAATGGTCTTCATGGTATCCAGCATGGGAGTGACCGTCTTCAGGCACAGCTCCAGCGTATCCACTGCGTCGAAGATAGCTTCCTTATCTTCCTGCATGTCCTTGTTGTAGGCGAGGGGAATGCCCTTCATCATCACCAGAAGGGTGTTCAGGTCGCCGTAGACGCGGCCGGTCTTGCCGCGGATCAGCTCGGTAACATCCGGGTTCTTCTTCTGCGGCATGATGGAAGAGCCGGTGGTAAAGGCATCGTCCAGCTCAATGAACTTGAACTCCCAGCTGCACCAGAGGATGATCTCCTCAGAGAGGCGGGACAGGTGCATCATGCAGATGGAGATAGCGCTTGCCAGCTCGATGCAGAAATCCCGGTCGGACACGCCGTCCAGACTGTTGGCGCAGGGGACGGCAAAGCCCAGCTTTTCGGCGGTGAAATCCCGGTCCAGCGGGTAGGTGGTGCCGGCCAGCGCGCCGCTGCCCAGCGGGCACTGTGCGTCCATGCGGGCGGTGGCATCCTCAAAGCGCTGCAGGTCGCGCAGAAGCATGGAAGCGTAGGCCATCAGGGCGTGGCCAAAGGTGATGGGCTGGGCACGCTGCAGATGGGTGTAGCCGGGCATGACGGCGGTGGTGTTCTCCGCTGCCTTTTTGCACAGCACCCGCACCAGCTCCACGATGTAGGCCTGCAGGGTGTGGCTGTAGTCCCGCAGGGTCAGGCGGATATCCAGCGCCACCTGATCGTTGCGGCTGCGGCCGGTGTGCAGCCGCTTGCCTGCATCGCCGATGCGGGCGGTGAGGGTCTGCTCCACAAAGGTGTGCACATCCTCGGCACCCGGGTCGATCTCCAGCCTGCCGGCTGCCAGATCATCGGCGATGGAAGCCAGACCGTTGAGGATGTCCTCACAGTCCTTTTCCGAGATGATGCCCTGCTTTGCCAGCATGGCGGCGTGCACGCCGCTGCCGCGCATATCCTGCGCGATCATGCGCTGATCGAACCGGATGGAGGAGTTGAAGTCGTTCACGCGGGAATCCACGGCCTTGGAAAAACGGCCCTTCCAGAGTTGTTCTGCCATAAAATTGTCCTCTTTTTATCTACCTCTAAAAACGGCAAAGCCGCCGCAGGGGAAAACGCTCCTGCGGCGGTGCCGCCGGCAACGATGCCGGTTGGATGGAACTTCCGTGTGAAAGTGTGAAAACACACGAAAGGGAAGATGTTACAGCTGCTTACTTGACCTCCGGCCAGTTCTTGGACAGCTTTGCGCGCTCCTTGATGGACAGGCCGAACAGGTTGATGAAGCCGGCGGAATCTGCCTGATTGTAGTCGTCATCCTCGCCGAAGGAAGCGGTCTGCTCGTCGTACAGGGTATACGGAGAGGTGAC